>Ga0209123_1000281_pt1 | contig 72462 bp, 76 predicted proteins | sample BarGraIncu00431A_FD_184500 | JGI IMG/M metagenome (GOLD analysis project Ga0209123, IMG submission 184500) | Arctic peat soil microbial communities from Barrow, Alaska, USA - Barrow Graham LP Incubations 004-31A (SPAdes) (version 2) | ecosystem: Environmental > Terrestrial > Soil > Wetlands >... | reverse complement strand
TGATCAGCTCATCCTTTTGTGCATGGCTGAGTTGGGTGAGGTCGGGTAGGCTTTGCATCGAACCCGATTCTCGCTCACTATTTCATAGCGAACTCAGATTGATCTCCATTGGGAGCTGAGTAGTTACATAAATTTATATAAAAACGAACGCTAGCCCTTATGAACTGTGCGTAAGTAGCTATTATATTTATAGCGAGTGTCACATCGCATGCAGATGATTCAAAGAATGGGTGAATCAGTGCTGCAAGATTTTGTTCAGAAAATCTTTGGTGCGGGGCTGACGGTTGTCCATGTGACCAAAAAATTCATCCTTGGTGCAGTCTTCCAGAATATGGCCGCCCACATCCATGAAAATAACCCGGCTGGCCACCTTGCGTGCAAAGCCCATTTCGTGGGTCACCACCATCATGGTCATGCCTTCGCTGGCAAGTTTGACCATTACGTCCAATACTTCGCCCACCATCTCGGGGTCGAGCGCAGAAGTCGGTTCGTCGAACAACATCACGATCGGGTCCATGGAGAGTGCCCGGGCAATCGCCACACGCTGCTGCTGACCGCCTGAGAGCTGACCCGGAAACTTGTCTTTGTGTGCCATCAGGCCGACCCGGTCGAGCATTTTGAGACCCCGAACCTTGGCCTCATCAGCACTGCGGCCCAGCACCTTGATTTGTGCAATGGTGAGGTTTTCGGTAACCGAGAGGTGTGGAAACAGCTCAAAGTGCTGAAACACCATACCGACGTGGGAGCGCAGTTTGGGCAGGTTGGTGCTGGGGGCCTGCAGGGGCACGCGATCAACATAAATGCTGCCTTGCTGGATCGGCTCCAGTGCATTGACGGTTTTGATCAGGGTGGACTTTCCTGAGCCAGATGGGCCACATACCACCACCACATCACCCTTGTTGACCTTGATCGAGCAGTCGCTCAGCACTTGCACCGGGCCATACCACTTGGACACATTTTTCATTTCAATCATATTTTTCTCCGACGCTTAGCGAACGATGGCGATTTTGGCCTGCAGGCGTTTGACGAGCCATGACAGGGCAAAACAAATCACAAAATAAACCACAGCGGCCAGCAAATAAGCTTCTTCTGGGCGACCATAAATCTTGCCTGCCGTAGTAAAGCCCTTGAGCATGTCGTAGGCGCCAATGGCATACACCAGTGAGGTGTCCTGAAACAGGATGATGGTCTGCGTCAGTAGTACCGGCAGCATGTTGCGAAACGCCTGCGGCAGCACGACATAACGCATGTTTTGGTTGTAGGTCATGCCCATGGCCTGACCCGCATGCACCTGACCACGAGGAATGGACTGAATGCCAGCGCGCATGATCTCGCTGAAATACGCCGCCTCAAAAGCCACGAAGGTGATGGTGGCTGAGAGTTCTGCCCCCATCGGCCTGCCGATGAGTAATGGAACCAACAGGAAAAACCAAAGAATCACCATCACCAGCGGTATGGACCGCATGGTGTTGACGTAAATGGTCGCAGGCAACATGAATGCTTTTTTCCCCGACAGGCGCATAAGCGCCAGTAGCGTCCCCAAGAAAATGCCGCCCAAGGTGGCCACAATCGTCAACTGCACGCTGAACCGCAAGCCATTTAGCACAAATTTGTCAAAGATGTCCCAACTGAAAAAACCAAGGTCAAGACCCAACATATCAATGCCCCCCGCCCGTGCCACCGGCAACGATGAAACCGGGAATCTGCGCTTTTTTCTCGATCAGGGCAAACACCCGGTTCACCGCAAAAGCTGACAAGGCGTACAGCACCGTCACCGCCAGGTAGACCTCAACCCCGCGCGAGGTTTCCTCTTGCGCCTGCATGGCAAACATGGTGAGTTCGGCAATCGATACGGCAAATGCCACCGATGAGTTTTTCAGTAAATTCATGGACTCGCTGGTCAAAGGCGGCAAGATGATGCGCAAGGCCATGGGCAAAATCACGTAGCGGTAAGTTTGCACCGTGGTAAATCCCATGGCCAGACCGGCGTAACGCTGGCCTTTGGGCAAAGCCTGAATACCTGCTCGCACCTGTTCGGCAATGCGGGCTGAGGTGAAAAATCCCAGCGCAAACACCACCAGAAGAAAGCCTGGAACTTGCTGGAAGGCTGGAAACATCTTGGGCACCACAAAATACCAAAGAAACACTTGCACCAGCAACGGAATGTTGCGAAAAAATTCGACCCAAACGGTGGCCAGTCGCACCAGCCACGGGTTGCCGGTCAAGGTGCGCAGGGTGCCCATCAGGCCTCCAATCGTCACGGCGATGACCCAGGAACTGCCTGCCACCGCGAGCGTCCAGCCCCAGGCGTCAAACATCCACTGAAGGTAAGTGCGGCCACTGCCGTCGTCATTTAAAAAAACTTGCCAATCCCACGTCATAGCGTCTCCGACAGGGTGAAAAAGAGACCCCGCACAAGCGGGGTCGGGGTGCGATGAGTTTTAAACCAGAAAATTACTTCTTGGCGTAATCTTCCATGGGTTTGTCATTAGGCGTTGCCCAGGCGGCTTTGATACTGTCGCTGGCTGGCAGTCCGACGCGGGTGTTTTTGGGTGGAATGGGTTGAACAAACCATTTGTCGTAGATCTTGGCAATTTCACCGGACTTGGCGAGTTCACGGATGGTGTCATCCGCCAGTTTTTTGAAGGCCGAATCGCCCTTGTGCATCATGATGGCGATGGGTTCGACAGAAAGCACTTCGCCCGCGATCTTGAAATCAGCCGGTGTTTTGGCATTAGCGATGTTGCCAGCCAGAATGGAGCCATCCATCACAAAAGCATCGGCGCGGCCCGATTCAAGCAACAAGAAGCTGTCAGCATGGTCTTTGCCAAAGACCTCCTTGAAGTCGATGCCATCGGCACGTTTGTGCTTGCGCAAAGTTTGCACCGAGGTGGTGCCGGTGGTGGTGGCCACGTTTTTGCCTTTGAGTTGTGCAATGCTGGTGATGCCCGAGTTGGCTTTGACGGCAATACGTACTTCTTCAACGAAGGTGGTCAATGCAAAGGACACGTCTTTCTGGCGTGTGGCGTTGTTGGTGGTTGAGCCGCACTCAATGTCCACGGTGCCGTTTTGCACCAGCGGGATGCGGTTTTGCGAGGTAACCGACAGGTACTTCACGGCCACTTTTTTACCGATGGCTTTTTCCAGCTTGTCTATGATGCGCTGGCAAATTTCAACGTGGTAACCCACATACTTACCGTCGCCCAGTGTGTAGGAGAGCGCGCCGGAGGAGTCGCGCACGCCCATGGTGATTTCACCTGAGGCCTTGACTTTGGCGATGGTGTCTGCATCCTGCGCATAAGCACCTGCTGCGATAGCGGCCAAAACGGCAAGAGTGAGAAACTGCTTCTTCATGAGATTTCCTTATTGAACGCTTTTGTAAAGCCTGATAAAAATATTGTGGCGAATTTATATATAGCCAATGTGAAATAAGAAAGCACAAAACATGCCAAACGAATATTTCACCGAATTGCGTCACGGCAGTGACTTTACAGTGCCTCGGTCTTGGTATGGTGAGGGTTTGCCCTCAAAGTTTATGCAAAAATTGCATTCTTTGAGGCACATCATGAGTCGTCGTGTTCCTCTCAGAGGGGCTATATGTGCTAAGCAGTCAACTGCTGTAGTGTGTAGATTGCCGATTTATTTGATTGAATTTTAGGGGATCAACGTGTTTCAAATCGCATTGTCTGGGGCATGTCATGAATCTTAAGCAAGGTCAAACCACCTCAAGTGGGGCGGTGCTGCCAGAGGTTGCACCAAAAGACGTTGGTCTATGCCCTGATCGCACCGAGCGCTTGATGGCCGTGTTACAAACTGAGGTTGAGCGTCATCGCCTGCCAGGCGCTGTTGCCCTGGTTGCACGGCACGGGAAAATAGCCTTGTTTGAGAGTTTGGGTGCGCAGGATCCGGCAGTAGGCACTGCCATGGTGCGAGATTCCGTATTTCGCATTTACTCCATGACCAAACCGATTGTTTCGGTGGCGGCAATGATGCTGATGGAGCAAGGAAAGTTGCTTTTGAGTGACCCGGTTGCAAAGTACCTGCCGGAATTCTCTGCGCAGAACGTAGCCAGTCTGGTTGACGGGACCTTGCAACTGCAAGCCGTGCGACAGGGATCGACGATTCAGGACTTGTTGCGCCACACTGCGGGTTTGACCTATGAATTCATGGGGAGCGCCCCGGTGCAGCGTCAATACGCCCAAATTCGCATCGGTTCGCGCGAACGCAGCAATGCGCAGTTTGCGCATGAATTGGCCGCTTTGCCCTTGTTGTCCGAGCCCGGCACTGTGTGGGAATATGGCCGCGCCACGGATGTGCTGGGGCGTTTGATTGAAGTGGTGAGCGGTCAGACCTTGGGCACCTACCTGACAGAGCACATTTTCAAACCGCTGGGCATGCATGAAACCTGGTTTTCAGTGCCTGCAGAACACCATAACCGAATCGCCGAGCCTTTTGCCCGCGATCCGGAAGGTGGTGTGCAGATGCGAGTGTTTAATGCTCGTGAAACTGCCGTGCTGGAATCCGGCGGTGGTGGGCTGATGTCTACGGCGAATGATTACGCGCGCTTTTTGCAGTTCATGCTCAATAAGGGGAAGCTCAATGGCGTGCGTCTGCTCGGCTCTAGAACAGTTGAATTCATGACGACGGACCATTTGGGGGATATTCCGGTCAACACGGGTGCATCGCGCTCGTTGTTGCCTCTCGGACATGGTTTTGGGCTGGGTTTTGCGATTCGCAAGCAATTGGGTGTGGCGACTGTGCCGGGTTCAGTGGGCACCTATTTTTGGGGCGGAATGGCCGGAACCACGTTTTTTGTGGATCCGGCAGAAGATATGTTCGCCATTTTGATGCTGCAAGCACCCAACCAGCGCGAGTATTACCGGATGCTGTTCCGCGATCTTGTGTACGCAGCGTTGATCGAGTGATTTGGCCAAAATTTTATGGTGAATTGGCCTCTAGCCACCGTGCTGCTTGCGTGAGCAGCTCTCGTTTTTATAGCGAAATGTAACGACCGCTTCGGTGGTTGATGGCCAGTACCTGGTTGACGACGATGGCGCCCAGCACGGACAGGGCGACATGTTGCCAATCCACCAGCGCAAACGAGGCCAGCACGATGGTGCAGTCAAATACCATCTGGATTTTCCCGGCGCGCCAGCCAAAGCGCTCTTGCAGATAGAGTACCAAGACGTTGAAACCACCCAGACTGGCACGATGGCGAAACAGCATGAGCATGCCGCCACCCATGAGCAAGCCGCCCATCACCGCACTGAACGCGGGGGCCAAATATTGAAAACTGACCAGTTGCGCCAGCAAGTTGACAAAGATCGACAGCAAACCGACGGCAGCAAACGTTTTCAACGTGAAGGCTTTGCCCATGCGCTGCCATGCCAGACCGTAAAAGGGCAAGTTGATCAGGAAAAAGACCAGGCCAAAATTCCACCCCGTGGCGTAATGGATCAGGAATGCGATGCCGGCGGTGCCACCGGTCAGCAGTCCGGTATGCCCAAACATGACGACGCCAAAGGCGACAAATATCGATCCATTGAGCAAGGCCAGGACATCTTCATAGGGTCGATGGCGTAGTGACTCGTCAGCTTGCAAGGCTGTCTGCCGTTTGCCCTGCTTCTGTTGTGTGGCTGGAGCAAGTCGTGCCGCCGCAGCCATGGATTTCTTCTGACGGCAGTGCCTGAGGCGCATGGACGATACCCGTGGTGGGGTCGAAACCGACCCCACGCAAATGCAAGGCAAGGGCGGCGTCCATGCTTTGCGCATGCTGGGGAAACCAGATGCCGAGCTCATGGGCCATTTGACGAATCACGGCAAGCTCACCGGCCTGGCCGCGCAGGTCCCCTTCGCGCATGACTTGAAGAACTACTTTGTGCTGCATCGAATGGCAGTTGCTGGATGAAAAACGGGTACTTTGCATCCATTGGTCTTCGCGGGTGAAATGCTCATCAGTGTGGTCGATCAAAGTCTTCCAGGCGGGCAGCAGATCAGCATCGCTGGCCTTCACCACGATGGCGAGCAAGTCAACAAACTCACGGTGCGTGTCATCCATGAGGGGTAAATCAAGAGAAAGTGAATCAGACCATTGCAGCGTGGACATACCAGTAATTCCAAAAAAGTTTTAGAGCTTACGGAAATCTTGTTGATCGGGGTTGATGAAAATCATGAATCCCGGATGTAAGCTCAGCACCCATGAGCATATCGGTTTTATCCCCTTCTTTGGCCGCACCTCACGAACTTGGTGCAGTTTTGCGTCAGCAAGGTTATGGCGTGCTGGACGCTCGCAGTGTGAGCGATCTGAGCGCTTGCCCAACGGCGCAGTTGGCCGCCTTGTGTCCGTCGTGGAACGACCTTCCTCCCGATGCTTTTCTCAGGGATGGCGGCCACTATCGTCGGCGTCGCCACGCCTGTTTTGTGGTGACTGACGGGCGTGTGACTCAAATGCCCCATCGCGCGCATTGGCAGCCAGTGAAATACAACGCTTTGCATGGTGGCATGCAACGTTTGTTTGAACCCATATTGCCCGAAATGATTGCCCAACCTGTCTGGAACCCCTTGCTGCAGTGGCTCGGCCGTGTGTGTTCGGATTTGAAAGGGGTGAAACCCTGGTTTGTCGAGGTTCATCAGTTCAGAATTGACACCACCGATGGCATTGGACGGCCTACACCGGAGGGTGCGCATCGCGACGGGGTAGACATGGTGGCCGTGTTTTTGGTGAGCCGGGACGGCGTCAAGGGTGGAGAGACTCGTGTGTTTGATGCGGATGGACCAAATGGCCAACGTTTCACTTTGACTGAGCCGTGGTCGGTCTTGTTGCTCGATGATGCCCGGGTAATTCACGAGTCAACGCCAATTCAACCCTTGCAGCCCCATATTTTGAACGGGCATCGTGATACGCTGGTCGTGACTTTGCGCGCTGCAGGGTTTCAGGAAGATATTTAGTAAGTTGATTTTGGTCAAGGCTTTTTGGGTAAGTCAATCGGACACTTGATGCCGTCATATAACAAGGAGTTTCAACATGTTCAAGCACATACTCGTTCCCGTAGATGGTTCAGAAACTGCACAATTGGCCGTTGATAAGGCGATCAATCTGGCCAAAGCTTTTGGTAGCCGTGTCACGGCAATTTTTGTGATTGACCCTTATCCATTTACAGGTGTCGGTACAGATTTCGCCTATGGTCAAACTGAATATTTGAATGCTGCTACTGCTGAAGCCAATGCTGCCGTCAAGGCCGCAAAAGAGCGGTTCGAGCAAGCAGGCGTTAGCGTGGAGACCTCGGTGGTCGAGGCTCATGCAGCTTGGCGGGGTGTGGTGCAGGCCGCCAAATCCTTGCAAGCCGATCTGATAGTGATGGGGTCGCACGGACGCAGTGGTCTGGAAAAACTGGTGCTTGGCAGCGTCACGCAAGCAGTTCTTTCACACACCCACCTGCCGGTTTTGGTGGTGCGAGACTGAGTGTTTGTTTTTGTGGGCGATTGCAAATAAGCGGTCTCTATTTCCTGTCTTGAAAGAAATTATTAATGGATCACTATTGCATCAAGGATGGTTACACCGCCCGCACCAGTTACACCCATTACGATGATCTGGCGCTGAACGACGAGTACCAGCTGGAGGTTTATCTTCATGCGCTGGGCCTGATGAAAAAATACCAGCTGAACTCGGTGCTCGATATTGGGTGCGGGTCGGGTTATAAATTGGTGACTTATTTGGGTGAGTACGACACCACAGGAATTGAACTACCGGTGAATGTTGATTTTCTGAAAAAGAAGTACCCCGCTCGGCACTGGATCACCAAGGACTTTAGCGAAGCCATGGATCGTCCGTATGACGTCATCATCTGCTCCGACGTTGTTGAGCATTTGCCAGACCCTGATGTTCTGCTGGAATTCATCTCAAAGATGCAGTTTAATTTTCTGGTCATGTCAACCCCCGAGCGTGACCTCCTTTATTTTGGTGGCAAACCTGGAGGAGAAGGCCCTCCGGCCAATCCGGCCCATGTGCGCGAATGGAATAACGTAGAGTTCAAGGACTATTTGTCGCGAAAATTCAAGGTCATTGATTTGCGGATCTGCAATTTGGCGCAATGCACGCAACTGGCGATTGCCCGCAAGTTCACTTGAAACGTGCCTAATACGATGGTGGTAATGACATTCTCTTGGAGTAAAAATGCCAATTTATGAATATGCATGCAGTGAGTGCGGGAACGAATTTGAGACACTGGTGCGTACAGGAACAACCCCAGAATGTCCTAGTTGTCATTCAGTCAAGTTAGATAAATTGCTCTCTGTATTTGCGACAAGGGCCGCATCTGAGCGAGCTGTTCCTTCGATGCAAAGTCCGTGTGGTGCCTGTCCGAATGCAGGCGGATCAAGCCCCTGTGCCTTAAATCACTAGATCTGAAAATTTGTAACGCCGAATCATTACTGTCAGTTAAAAAGTTTCAGGGCTGAGAAATTGCATGATTTGTCCACTTCCAGGGTGAGGCAGTTCCAGTGCGCATGCATGCAACAGCAAACGGTCAGACATGGCTTGCACGCGCGGACTTGCATACAGGGTATCGCCCAGAATGGCATGGCCCAAGGCCAGTAAATGCACCCGCAATTGATGGGATCGACCTGTTATCGGTTCGAGCTCGACCCGGGTGGTGCAAAGAGCTGCGTCATGTGAGAGCACGCGCCAGCGTGTCTGGCTTGGCTTTCCAAGTTGGGGGTCAATAATGCGCAAAGGCCTGTTGGGCCAATCAACGATGATGGGCAGGTCAATTAATCCCCATTCTCCAGAGGGGGGCGCCAGAAGCCCGTCTACGACAGCGATGTAGCGTTTGCTGACGGCACGGTTGGCAAAGGCGTCGTTCAAGTTGCGTTGAGCAGCAGCGCCCCTTGCCAGAACCATCAATCCTGACGTTGCCATGTCAAGCCGATGCACGATCAGAGCATCCGAAAATTCGCGCTGCACCCGCGTACTCAGGCAATCCTGTTTGTCTTCGCCACGTCCTGGGACCGACAGCAAACCGGCAGGCTTGTCCAGCACCAAGATGACGTCGTCGGCATAAACAAGCTTTAGCGCATCAAGAGGCATCGTTGATTTGCAGGAGTTGCTGCAAGGTTTCACACATCTCGTTGACGTCGTTGGGTTTGTGGATTAGGGCTCGTGCACCTTCTGCCAGCGCATTTTTCTCAATCTCGGGTGTGACATAACCAGAGGCCAGAGCGACTGGAAGTGCTGGTCGAATCAGGCGGGCCTCGCGCAGCAGTTCCACACCGGAGTAACCAGGCATGTTGTAGTCCGTGACCACAAGGTCAAAGTCCTGAGGCCGGTCGCGCAATGTGGCGACCGCCTGACGGGGGTCCGTGAAGGTGCTCACTGCAAAGCCCTTGCGTGTGAGTGCGCGGTCTACCAAAAACACCAAGGCCTCATCATCGTCAACATACATGATGCGTTTGCCCATGCCGTCCACCACCTTGGGTTTCGGGATGACTGGGGCGACGGGCAGTTCTACCTCTTGCGTGACCGGGAAATAGAGCGTAAACAAGCTTCCCGCTTCGGGTGTGCTTTGCACTTCGACCATGCCTTGATGGGTGCGCATGATGCCGTGAACAACGGCCAAACCTAAACCTGTTCCCTGTCCCACCGGTTTGGTGGTGAAGAACGGTTCGAAAACACGTTCCAGTGTGCCCGCATCGATACCGCTGCCGGTATCTCGAACCGACAATTTGACGTGGGGACCGCGGGCGCCGCCACGGCGTTCAGTGGGGCCTTGGGTCATGTGCAGGTTAAATCCCAGTTCAATGCTGACGGTGCCTCGATGGGCACCAATGGCTTGAATGGCGTTGGTGCACAGATTCAGCAGCGCTTGTTCCACCTGGGTTGCATCTGCCAATACAGGTGGAGTATCCGGGTCAATAGACACATGCATTTCTACAGAGGGCGGTAGCGTCACTTTGAGCAAATGGACGGTTTCTTGCACCACGTCTGCCAATTGAATCAAGACACGCTTGGGCGATTCATTGCGACTAAAGGCCAGAATTTGTCGAACCAAGTCGCGGGCCCGCCGGCCTGCTTTGTCAATTTCATTGAGACTGATTAAGGCTGGCGAGAAGGCGCCAGAGTCTTGCTTGGCTAGTTCTACGTTGCCAAGAATGGCACTGATGATGTTGTTGAAATCGTGTGCAATGCCGCCTGCCATGGTCCCTACGGCTTGCATTTTTTGGGATTCACGCAGCTGGGATTCCAGTGCATTACGGTGTGCCTCCATTTTTTTGCGGGCCGTGAGATCGTGCGCAAAAATGGTGATGGTGTCGCCTTCGGGGTTGCGCTCAAATGACACGCTGACTTCCACTGCAACCGGGTTGCCGCCTGCGGTAAGTCCGGTCATTTCTCCCAACTGCGCATGCGTGGTGAGCTGGGCGTAGTTCAGTGTTTCAACGGCTTCAGGCAAAAAACGTGAAAGTTGACTACCCAGCGCCTCTTCAGACGTGCATTGGAAAATAGCAGCAGCAGTCGGGTTGAAAATGGTGATGCAATGCGCTGAGTCGATGCAAATAATGGCATCTAGCGAGGAGTTGATGATCGATGCCAGCCGATCTTTGCTCAGCTGCAATTCTTCATTGCGTTCCTGCAGCGCATTCGAGCTGGCTTGCAATGCTTGACGTTGTTTGAGCAAAGGCCCTTGATCGATGATGGCGCAAATGAAATGAGCCAGTTCATCCTGGGCATTCTCGATGCGCGCGATATGCAGGTCGCCTGTGAAGACGCCACTGGAGCCGCAGGAAAATACGATTTCCGAGATTTCGCTGGTGCCTTCATTTTTTGCGCTGATGAAAGCCTGGGTGACCTTGTCGAGATGTTCATCGCTGACCAATGGCCATAAAAAATTCAATGGCGGGTCATATTCCAGGGGCCTGAAAAGGCCCAGTGCCATGGCGTTGCTCTCCAGCACCAGGCTATTTTCATCCACCACCATCAAAGCCAGCGGTACATTCGAGAACAAGGTCGCAAACCGCTCGGAAGCACCTTCGGCTTCAAGCTGGCTGTAACGCAGTGCCTTGTTTTGTATTTCCAGCTCGGCCTGGTAATTGCGCAGGTCTTCAATCATCTGCGGCAGGGAGTACGCCGCATCAGAGGGCAGGGGAGCCTTGTCTATACCCCTGGAATGTCTTCTCATGGGTGCAATTGTTCCCCGCCTTAGAGCTCAATCCCGACGTATTAACGGGTGGGTGCGTTTTTCAGTTTTCCACGTGGGGCGACCACGGTGGTGACGGTGGGGCGTACCGCATCGGGCGACACTGGCTTGGGCGGCGCGGTGTCTTTTTTCGGTTTCTTGACCATCTTGTTGCTTTGCTGACCTTTTGCCATTTTCTGCTCCTGAGTTACATGCAGACTTTCCAGATTGAAAGTCTGTAACTCATGATTATCTACTCACCAATGCCATGCCATGTTCATAATTTGACGCATCCAAATGCATGTTGTAGTGCGTGAAACTTTGCAGCGTGTAATCCGGCTGGACGCTTAAAAATAGCTGCGACGACCCAGCAGGCGGGAGCGCTGCAGGGCAAAGAACTCCAGAATGCCCCAAACCATGCAGGCCGGTATGGCGAGAACGCGAAAGAAAGCGGCTTTTTTCAACATGGTCGGTAAGCCTCAACGGCCGGTAGTGGGTTTGGGTGATAAGTTACAGACACTTTATGACAACTTCGTGTCAGTGCCAAATTACGACGCACCCCCATGTTGGTGTTGCACTGGCGGTGACGTGGACGGTATGCTCGATTGCTCCCTTCCAACCCGCCCACTATCGCCCCAGCCTGTGAATCAACCCAAACTGCCTGAATTGGACGCACTGGAACGCATCATTGAGTTGGGTGCAGGCTGGCTCACCTCGCGCATCGCCTGCGAAGTGAAATTGCCAAGCGGCGCCAGCTATCCCGTACACGTCATTACCTTGGGCAATCCCTCCTGCGAGGTGCCTGCGGTGGGTTACTTTGGTGGCGTTCATGGCTTGGAGCGCATCGGCGCTGGCGTCGTGATTGCCTATTTGCAAAGTCTGGTCATGCGCCTGCAATGGGACAGCACGCTGCACAAGCAGCTGGAGTCGGTCCGGCTGGTGTTCATGCCCATCGTCAATCCCGGTGGCATGGCGCTGGGCACGCGGGCCAACCCTCACGGTGTGGACTTGATGCGCAACGCGCCGGTGGAGGCGCGCGAGCAGGTGCCTTTTTTGGTAGGCGGACAACGGATCAGTTCGGGCTTGCCTTGGTATCGTGGCCCGAAGGCCAAACCGATGGAAATCGAGAACCAGGCAGTGAGCGCTGTGGTCACCGCCGAACTGCTGTCGCGCGACTTCAGTCTGTCGGTGGATTGCCACTCTGGCTTTGGCGCCCGTGACCGTGTCTGGTTTCCATTCGCCCACAAACGGGCACCGATTGCGCATCTGGCGGAGATGCACGCGCTCAAAAGTATTTTTGAGCAGTCGAACAGCAATCACCGTTACATCATTGAGCCGCAAAGCTTGCAATACCTGGCGCATGGCGATGTGTGGGACTATTTATATTTACAGTCCCTGATGCAGCCGCAGCGCGTTTTTTTACCGCTGACGCTGGAGATGGGGTCCTGGCTGTGGGTCAAGAAAAATCCGCGCCAACTGTTTACGCGGCACGGTATCTTTAACCCCTTGATCGAGCATCGGCAGCAGCGTGTGCTGCGCCAGCACCAGTTATTGCTGGATTTTTTGTCGCGCGCCGCCTGCGGTCACAAGCTTTGGCTGCCAAGTAGTGAAACCCGTGCCCAGCATCATGCTCAGGCGCTACAGGATTGGTATTGAGGGACATGCAAAGTGAGCCAAAAACATGGATTTTTCTGCGCGGCTTGACGCGCGAGAGTCGGCATTGGGGTGACTTTGTGGCGCAGTTTCAGCAAGCGCTACCTGGTAGTCAGGTGATCGCGCTGGATCTGCCGGGCAATGGACAACTCAATCATCAAAGCAGTCCGCTTTGCGTGCAAGACATGGTGGCCCACTGTCGCGCCCAGTTAGCTTTGCGCCAGATTGAGCCACCTTTTCATTTGTTAGCGATGTCTTTGGGTGCCATGGTGGCGGTCGCCTGGAGTCAGGCGTACCCGCAAGAAGTTGCGGCCCAGGTGCTCATCAATACCAGCATGCGGCCCTTCAGTCCGTTCTACCAGCGCCTGCAGCCGCAAAACTATGGCGCACTGTTAAAACTGTTCTTGCCGTGGACTAATCCTGAGGCGACAGAGCGTACTATTTTGCGACTCACGAGCAATTTTTCGTCCAGGGAAGTACTATGGCACTGGCTGGAAATTAAACAAACCCGTCCGGTTTCCCGAGTCAACGCACTGCGGCAACTGTTGGCGGCAGCACGGTTTTGTTCTTCAAGAACCAAGCCCGGTGTTTCCACCCTGGTGCTGGTCAGCGAGCAGGATCATCTGGTTTCATCCGGCTGTTCAAAAGCACTAGCCAAGCAGTGGCAATGTGAATTGCGCCTGCATCTCGATGCCGGGCATGATCTGCCGCTTGATGACGGTGCCTGGGTTGCCCGTCAAGTATCAGAATGGCTGGGTCACCGTTGTCCTTGAAGTGAAAATTGAACTCCATGAAACCTCATCATCACAACGCCGGTTCGCAAGAAATTGAACTCAAGCTTGCATTGCCGACCTCCGATCCATCGACATTGGCCAGACGGCTGTCCCGCACACCTGTGTTGGCACGACGCAAATCGACGGTGCAGCATTTGCACAATATTTACTTTGACACCCCCGCGCAGCACTTGAATCAGCAGCGGGTCGTGTTGCGCTTGCGCCGTGTTGGCAGCGATGCCAAGCCGCAATGGTTGCAGACCCTCAAGACCGGTGATCGCAGCGATTCGGCCTTGAGCCAGCGTGGTGAATGGGAAATGCCTGTGCCCGGTGCCACCTTGGTCTTGCAGGCACTTCAAGCTACCCCGTGGTCTGCCCTTGATCCTGACGGCTCGGTGTTTGGGGCATTGAGGCCCAGTTTCGTCACGGTGTTTGATCGAACCATCTGGCTGGTGAGACGGCGCGATGGCAGTGTGGTTGAAGTGGCTTTGGACATCGGCCAGATCGAGGCGGGTGGCAAGATAACGCCCATTTGCGAGTTGGAACTGGAGCTTAAAACAGGTCAGCCAGCCGCCTTGTTTGATGTAGCCCGGCAGATTGCCCACACCTTGGCCGTGCTGCCAGCCAGCAAAAGCAAGGCCGAGCGTGGCTACGCGCTGGCTCGCAATGACCTGAATGCGCCGGTTTACGCTCAAGCCCAGGGCTTGTCGGCCAAAATGTCTTTGCACCAGACTGCGCAGCGCGTGCTGCGAGAGATGTTTGGCCAGTTCACCGGTAATCTGAACGCACTTTGCAGCTCGGAAGACCCGCAGGTCGTCCATCAGGCACGCATTGCTTGGCGACGGTTTAAAAGTGCAAGTCGGCTTTTCAGGCCTGTCCTCGCGAAAGAGGCAGCGCCTTCATGGTCTGCTTTGCAGGTGTTGCTCGCTTGTCTGGGCGAGCTGCGGGACTTTGACGTTGCTCAGGCCGAGACACTGCCGCCGCTTGCTGAAATTTATATTGCCGGTGATTCCCGACGCGATCAGGCGTGGCAAGCGATGGTCCATGCGCTGGAGAACGCTGTCGAGCTACAGCGCAAAGCCGTGCGCTATGCGCTTCAAGACCCGGCGGTAGGCTTGTGTTTGCTGGCAACAACGCAATGGCTGGAAGCCTTGGCGTCCCCAAATGGGGGTGCTGAGTCTAAAGCTGAACCCAAAATGACGCTGCGTCACTGGGCCAAGCGGCGGATGTCTCGCCAGCGGGAACAGTTCAAGCAAGCCCTCCACGAAGTCGATAGCCCGATAAGTTTGCACCATGTTCGTATCCTGGCCAAGCGGATGCGCTACAGCATTGAAGCCATTGCCCCCGTCTTGCCCAAACGCCAGCGGCATTGGTATCGGCAGGCAGCAAAGCTGCAGTCCAGCATGGGGGTCACGCGAGATGTTGTGCAGGCCAGCGTGTTACTGGCCCGGCTTGAAGTGGACCGTGGATTGGTCGAGTTTCTGCGTGGAGTCGCTTGCGGGCAGGCTCTGAATCGTTAGCGCGTCGCTTTGCGGCGACAATCCAACTCCAATTTTTATTATTAGCCTGGCTCGGTCCAGGCATTTTTCATGTCCAGCACGTCCATTATTGAAGTTCGGCCCGCCATCAAAAGCGATGCCAGAACCATTGCAGAAATTCACGCCAGTTCCAATCAAGCCGCTTTCAAGGCGCTTTTCCCAGGGGAACAAGCTCCTACGGTATCCATCGAAAAAGACCAAGCTTACTGGCGCGAAGCCATTGAGTTCATTGAGCCCCAGGTATATGTGGCAGTTGACGCCGGCAAAGTCGTCGGATTCGTCGGGTTCGATCGTTCACGTGACCCGAAAACCCCCAACACCATGGGTGAAATCTGGGCTATTTATGTCGAGCCATCACACTGGGGTCAAGGGGTGGGACTGGCGCTGTGGGACGCAGCCCGCGATGGTTTGGTGGAAGAGGGCTGTACCAAAGTCTCCATTTGGGTGCCACTGGGCAACGAACGCGCTCTGCACTTTCATGATCTGGCCGGCTTCAAACGCGAGATGACCACGATCAAAACCGTGCCCATGGGCAAAGTCAAGGTGGAAGAGATCCGGATGAAGCGCGACCTCTGATTCCATTTCTAAATCATCCGTGTCGTTGTTGCTTAGCCTTGTCGTGCAATAGCACTGCCTGCGGCTTCGCGCCTAGACACGAACGATTTGGAAAGGTAATGACCTCGGTCAAGTGCGCCGCACCACCACACTGCCAATCGAATAGCCCGCGCCAAACGAGCAAATCACGCCCACTTCACCGGCGTTAATGTCCTGGTGGTGCCGGTGAAAAGCGATGATGGAGCCGGCTGAGGCTGTATTGGCAAACTCATTGAGAATCACTGGGGCATCGTCAGCCGTGGCGTCGCGCCCCAAAAGTTTTCGGCCAATCAACTGGTTCATTGCCAGATTGGCTTGGTGCAGCCAGAAGCGGCGCACGCCAGCGGGGGCCAGGTCATGCTCGGCCAAGTGTTTGCTGATGTGCTCTGCGGCCATCGGGCAGACTTCCTTGAAAACTTTGCGCCCCTCCTGACAGAACAGTTGGTCGCGGTCTTCGGGATTGCGGTCTTCGCTTCGCGACATAAAACCTGCGTTGTTGCGGATATTGTTCGAGAAGGTTGTGAGCAAGCGGGTGCCCACAATTTCAAACGCACCCGCCGGGGCCGTTTCAAGTCGCTCAATCAGGATGGCGGTGCATACATCGCCAAAGATGAAGTGGCAGTCCCGGTCTTTCCAGGCCAGGTGGGGTGAGGTAATTTCCGGGTTGACTACCAAAATGGCGCGGGCCGAGCCGACTTTGACCGCATTGACCGCCATCTCCATGGCGAATGTGGCCGACGAGCAGGCGACGTTCATGTCAAAGCCAAAGCCTTGGATGCCCAATGCCGTTTGAATTTCGACTGCCATGGCCGGGTAGGCACGTTGCATGTTGGCACAAGCGCAGATGACGCCATCAATGTCGTCGGCCTGCTTGCCCGCGCGCGTCAGCGCATCGCGGGCGGCGGCGACACCAATTTCAGCCATCAAAGAGATTTCATCGTCCGGGCGGGCTTGCAGGCGAGGGCGCATGCGCTGCGGGTCCAGCACGCCGGTTTTTTCCATCACATAGCGCTGCTTGATGCCGGAAGCCTTTTCGATGAATTCGACGCTGGACTGGGGAATGGCAGGTCGCGTGCCGACTGCAATGTCAGCGGCGAAGGCTGCGTTTTCCTGGTCTGCGAAGTGGTTGAAGGCTGCCACCAGTTCTGCGTTGGTGATGATGTTCGGTGGCGTATAGAGTCCGGTGCTGCTGATGGCGACGCGATGCATGGTGCTTTTCCCGAAAATTGAAAGATTATGCAGCGGCGACAATCTCTCTTTGCCGTAACCCCTTAACCCGAAAGCACCCCCTATGGCCAGCAGCCTGCTCGCACTGATTGACGACATCGCCACCGTTCTGGATGACATTTCTGTGTTGTCACAGGTCGCCGCCAAAAAAACGGTCGGCGTGCTGGGCGATGACCTGGCTCTGAACGCCCAGCAGGTCGCTGGTGTCAAGGCGGAGCGCGAGTTGCCGGTCGTTTGGGCCGTGTGCAAAGGCTCGTTCGTCAACAAAGCCATTTTGGTGCCTGCCGCTTTGCTCATCAGCGCACTGATTCCGTGGGCGGTGACCCCGCTATTGATGGTGGGCGGCGCCTACCTGTGCTTTGAAGGGTTTGAGAAAGTAGCCCACAAGTTTCTGCGCAGCGGCTCTGAAGAGTCGGCTCATCACACACAACTGGTGTTGGCCTTGGCGGACCCGTCAATTGATCTGGTGGCACTGGAGCAGGACAAAATCAAGGGCGCTGTCCGCACCGATTTCATCCTGTCAGCCGAGATCATCGCCATCACGCTGGGTACGGTGCAGACCAGTGCGCTCATCACGCAAGTGGCGGTGCTCAGCGGCATCGCCGTGGTGATGACCGCTGGCGTTTACGGCCTGGTGGGCTGCATCGTCAAGCTCGATGATGGCGGGCTTTATTTGAGCCAAAGGACCGGTTCAGGCTGGATGGCGCGACTTCAGCGACGTATCGGTCGGAGTGTTCTGGTTGCTGCGCCGTATTTAATGAGCGCGCTGTCGGTGGCCGGAACGGCTGCCATGTTTCTGGTGGGCGGTGGCATTTTGACGCATGGCATGGCTGCTGCAGGTCATTGGATCGAGCGGGTGAGCCTGTTGGCCGGGCCAGCCCTGCAGTCATCGCTGGCGTTGGCCTTGAATGGTGGCGTGGGCATAGTGGCCGGGGCGCTGGTGTTGGCCTTTGTTGCCGGTATCAAGCGCTTTAGATCGTAGTTGTTATATATGATTTAAGCCTCCAGGCCTTATGAATAAATCGTGAGCAGCTATTGAAAACATAGCGACTGCGGCACGCTAAATTGTTGACGGTGCAAGTGTGTACCATTGGCTGCATGAAGGTTGATCCCGCCATTATTCAGATACACGCCGAAAACGTTCGGGCGGAAGTGATTCAGCGTCCTGCTGGCATCAAGCTCGATCCGGCGATCATTCAAAAAATCAAACAGCAAGTTCCGATTTTCAAGGGCATGTCCCCCGATTGCCTGATGAGCACACTGGGCGTTGCCGAGTATTTCCAGGTCAAGGCCGGTGAGGTGGTGTTCAACGAGCGCGATATAGGCGACTCCTTTTTCGTCCTGATCGCCGGTGAGGTGCTGGTTGAAAAGCTCCGCAATGGCAAATCTGTTGAGCTGGCCCGGCTCAGTGCGGGGCACTGCTTTGGCGAAATGGCGCTGGTCGGTAGCCATATTCGGTCAGCAACCGTGCGGGCGACACGCGACACGGTGACCATGCGCTTTTACCGGGAACTCATTGATGCGAACGCCGAAAGCGCGCGCGTGATTTACCGCAATATTGCCAGTATCCTGGCCAATCGACTCGATGAATCCAGCGAAATGCTGGCCGATCTGGTGGGGCAGAAAACGGCCAGTCAAAGTCCGTTGTGACGGCGTGGCCGGTTTATTTCAGCAAACGCAGACTCCATGGATACCGGTAAGCTGTGTGGTTGCTGGTTTTGAAGGTGGCCACGATGCAGAAGATAAAGTTCGCCAGCATCAAGGCCCAGAACATGAAAATGCCGATCAGTATGAAGGCCAGAATGAAGCAGGCCACCCCTGCGATCAACACTGTGATTTGCCAGTTGAGCGCTTCGCGGGCGTTGTCCAGCACCCAGCCTGGGCGATCCTGCCTGATCAGGTAAACCACCAAAGCCGGAATAAAACCGAAAAAGATGCCGCCCAGGTGAGCGGCCATCACCAGTATTTTGTCGATGTCTTGCGACGAGGTCTGGGCAGTCACAGGGATGGCGCCCGTCCTGGCCCCGCATTGCGGACAAAAGGCCGAGCTTTCTTGTACCTCGGTACCGCAGGATGAACAAAACATAAAAAATCTTTCAGGTTGGGTGGCGCCGCCGTCAAATTGACAGCGCGCCGGTTAAGTCAACATCCGGTCCTTGGCGACAAAGTATTTGCGTGCGTAAGCGACCAGTTGTCCATCAGTTGGATGGTCCACCGTTTCTACGCCCACAATCTTGTCCGCCAAGTCTGGGTCATGCGCATGAATGTGCTTGATAAGTTGCAATTTTGCTTGCGCAGGCCCCACCACCAAAATCTCATTGGCGCCCTTGAGCGCTTCAGCGATGGCGTGATAATAATCCTTGTCTTCAGGCTGGCGCCCATCGCCCAAAGTGCCACTCCTGGAATGCAAATGGTGATGAGGGTTTTCTGGATGAAGCACGGATTTTTCGACATCGTCCATGCTGATATGCATGACATGGGCTTGGGTGTGATCGAGCCAGACAACAGCGTGGTAGTGTGACATGGGGGCCTTCTTTGGATTGATAAAACCCCAGCTTAGGCGCTTGTGGTCGTGGCACGTTGATGACTCGCAAGTGGACCCGCATCAAACAAATTTTGTTTTAATTTAATTCTCAATGACCCTGATTCTCGCGCCCATGGAGGGCTTGCTCGATTTTGTGCTGCGCGACATTCTGACCCGCGTGGGTGGGATTGATCGATGCGTCTCGGAGTTCATCCGCGTCACCAACACCTTGTTGCCCGATCGCGCTTTTATCCGCGTGGTGCCTGAGTTGCTCAACGGCGGGCGAACTTTTTCCGGCGTGCCGGTGCGGGCCCAGTTGCTGGGCTCCGACCCAGTTTGCCTGGCGGAAAACGCCGCCTGTTTGGCCGCTTTGGGGCCCGATGGTGTCGACCTCAATTTTGGTTGCCCGGCCAAGGTGGTCAACCGCCATGGCGGTGGCGCGGCTTTGCTCGATGACCCCGAACTGCTGTTGAAAATCGTGTCCGCCGTGCGGCGCGCGGTGCCCGCCCATATGCCCGTGTCCGCCAAGATGCGCCTGGGCTTTAACGACGACTCCCGCGCCGTTGAATGCGCCCAGGCGATTGAAGCTGGTGGCGCTAGTGAACTGGTGGTACATGCCCGAACCAAAGCCGATGCGTACCGCCCGCCCGCGTATTGGCCACGAATTGCAGACATTCGGGAGGCCGTGCGCATTCTGGTGGTGGCCAATGGCGAAATCTGGACGGTGCAGGACGCCTTGCGTTGCCGTGAAGAGTCGGGTTGCAGCAGCTTGATGCTGGGCCGCGGCATCGTGACTGATCCGGGTCTGGCCCTGGCGATTCGAGCCGCCACGGGCGCAGCGGTGCAGCAGGGCGTGAGCTGGGAGTCGCTGTTGCCCTTGATTGCTGATTTTTGGCATGTGGTCTGCTCACACCTGGAGCGCCGCCAGCAGGCCGGTAGACTCAAGCAATGGCTCAATTTTTTGCGCCGCACTTACCCGCAAGCCGAGGTGGCTTTCATGGCATTGCGCACGGTGAACGATCCCGCTGCCGTTGACCGTTGGCTGGTGGGCGCTGGGCTGCAGATTGACACCCGCGGCTTCAAACATCGCCATCCGGTTTAACCATTTTTATTTTTAGAGGATTCCCATGAAGACAAAAGCAGCCGTCGCCTGGAAAGCGGGCGCACCCCTGACCATTGAAACCGTTGATTTGCAAGGCCCCAAATTTGGCGAAGTGCTGGTCGAGATCAAGGCCTCGGGCATCTGCCACACCGACTACTACACGCTCTCGGGCGCTGACCCGGAAGGCATCTTCCCGGCGATCCTGGGCCATGAAGGCGCCGGTATCGTGGTGGACGTTGGGCCGGGTGTGACGGGGCTGAAAAAAGGGGATCACGTCATTCCGCTCTACACGCCCGAGTGCCGCCACTGCAAGTTTTGCCTCTCACGCAAGACCAACTTGTGCCAATTGATTCGAGGCACGCAGGGTAAGGGTCTGATGCCTGACGCCACCAGCCGTTTCAGCCTCAATGGCGACCCGATTTTTCACTACATGGGCACCAGCACCTTCAGCAATTACACCGTCGTGCCTGAAATCGCCCTGGCCAAAATTCGTGAAGATGCGCCGTTTGACAAAGTTTGCTACATCGGTTGTGGCGTCACCACCGGCATCGGTGCCGTGCTGTTCACCGCCAAGGTCGAAGCGGGCGCCAATGTGGTTGTGTTCGGCCTGGGCGGCATTGGCCTGAACGTGATCCAGGGCGCCAAGATGGTCGGCGCCGACAAGATCATCGGCGTGGACATCAACCCGGCGCGGCAAGAAATGGCGCGCAAGTTCGGCATGACGCACTTCATCAACCCCAAAGAAGTCGAGAACGTGGTGGACGCCATCGTCCAGCTCACCGACGGCGGTGCGGATTACAGCTTTGAGTGCATCGGCAACACCACCGTGATGCGCCAAGCGCTGGAGTGCACGCACAAGGGTTGGGGCCGTAGCATCATCATCGGCGTGGCCGAAGCGGGCGCGGAAATTAGCACCCGGCCGTTCCAACTGGTCACGGGGCGCAAGTGGGAAGGTTCTGCCTTTGGCGGCGCGCGCGGCCGCACCGACGTGCCGAAAATTGTGGACTGGTACATGGAAGGCAAGATCAACATCGATGACCTCATCACCCACACCATGCCACTGGAAGACATCAACAAAGGCTTTGACTTGATGAAGAGCGGCGAGTCCATTCGCGGCGTTGTTTTGTTTTGATGAATTTGGCTTCTAGCGCTCGTCAATCGTGCGTGAGCAGCTATTAAATGGATAGCGAAATGACTTGCGTATCTCTGGATCTGTTGAGCGAGCACGCCTGCTTTGGCGGCGTGCAGCGCTTTTACCAACACGCGTCCAGCGTGATTGGTTTGCCCATGAAGTTTTCGGTGTACCTGCCACCGCAAGCTAGTCTTGGCAAAGTGCCTGCACTGCTGTTTTTGGCGGGCCTGACCTGCAACGAAGAAACCTTCATGACCAAAGCCGGGGCGCAGCGCATGGCTGCCGAGCTGGGGTTGGCTTTGATTGCACCGGACACCAGTCCACGCGGGGCTGGCGTGGCAGGGGAGGCCGAGAGTTGGGATTTTGGCGTGGGCGCCGGTTTCTACCTGGACGCCACGCAAACGCCCTGGTCCACGCACTACCGGATGGAAAGCTACCTGACTGCCGAGTTGTTGTCGCTGGTGTCGCAAGTGTTGCCCGTGGATGCGCAGCGACTGGGCATTTTTGGGCACTCCATGGGCGGCCACGGTGCCTTGACGTTGGCCCTCAAACACCCCGGCTTGTTCAAATCGGTGTCAGCGTTTGCCCCGATTTGCGCCCCAACGCAGTGCCCGTGGGGACACAAGGCGTTGACCGGTTATTTAGGGGCGGACAGCACAGCTTGGGCGGCGCATGATGCCAGTGCGCTGATGGCTGAACGCCGCAGTGCGCCTTACCCGACAGGCATCCTGATTGACCAAGGCTTGGCCGACAAGTTTTTGCCGGTTCAATTGAATCCGCAGTTGTTTGAAGCCGCCTGTGCCAAGGCTGGGCAACCCCTGACCTTGCGCTGCCATGCGGGCTATGACCACGGCTACTACTTTATTTCCACCTTCATGGCTGATCATCTGGCGCACCACGCGCAGACCCTGCTTGCCACAGACCATTGAAACCAACGCTCGTCTATTGCGCATCCCAGAGTTTCTTGACCTTTAAATTCGACCGCTGGTTGACGATGAGCGAAAGTTGATCAGACGAAGTGCATGGGTTTTACCGTTGTTAATGACACTTACAACGGCGAGATCCTTGATGTAATGGGTGAGCAGGATCCAAGGCACAGCATTCACATCATTGCCATGGGCTCTGATCTGCTGGAGGTATCTGAATCATGAGCACCGCAACTTACATCTTTATTGGACTTGACCACGCCCGGCGCAACACGGCAAAACAAGTCTGGCCCGATCTGGACAAAATCAATGGATTCGCAGGGCTTGTCGATCTGTGTGACGACATGGCCCTGGTCATTGATAACTGGCACAAAAACCAAGATTCCGACAATTTTCCTGGTGTCTTCGATTTCGAAGTTACCGAAGAATTAGGCGCATGGCTTTATCACCACATCAAGGCGACACCCGCAGAGTTTCTCGCTGAGCTGGTGCGCTTTGTCAGCATCTGGACTTTCCAGCTGTGATCGATGTGTTTCTGGTCTAGTCCTTCACCGGCACGCAAGCGCAAAACAGGTTGCGGTCGCCGTACACGTTGTCCACGCGCCCGACGGGCGGCCAGTACTTCACTTGCTTTAGCGTTGCCAGCGGGAAACCGCCCACTTCACGGCTGTAGGGACGATTCCACTCCAAGCCCATCAAGGACGCCGCAGTGTGCGGCGCGTGTTTGAGTGGGTTGTTGTCACGCGGCCATTCACCACTTTCCACCTTGGCGATTTCTGCGCGGATGGCGATCATGGCGTTGATAAAGCGGTCCAGCTCGTCCAACGTTTCGCTCTCGGTCGGCTCCACCATCAGCGTGCCGGGCACCGGGAAGCTCAGCGTCGGGGCGTGAAAACCGTAGTCCATCAGGCGCTTGGCCACGTCTTCGGCTGAGATGCCGTTGGCGCCACCGCTGCTTTCCTTCAAGGGCCGCAAGTCCAGAATGCATTCGTGCGCGACGTGCCCATTGGCGCTGGCGTACAGCGTGGGGTAATGGTCTTTCAGGCGCGCGCTGATGTAGTTGGCGGCCAGAATCGCCACTTCGGTGGCCGATTGCAGACCGTCCGGGCCCATCATGCGGCAGTACATCCAGCTGATTGGCAATACGGCGGCATTGCCCAATGGGGCCGCAGCAATTGCGCCGGTGCCGGGGATGCCTCCGGTGGCGTGACCGGGCAGGTAAGGCACCAAATCAGCCACCACGCACACGGGGCCAACACCGGGGCCGCCGCCGCCGTGTGGGATGCAGAAGGTCTTGTGCAGGTTCAGGTGACTCACATCACCGCCAAACTCGCCAGGCGCGGCGACACCGACCAGCGCATTCATGTTGGCGCCGTCCACATAGACGCGGCCACCATGCGAATGCACCAGGGCGCACAGTTCTTTCACGCTGGTCTCAAACACGCCGTGGGTGCTGGGGTAGGTGATCATCACCGCCGCCAGATTGGCGCTGTGCTGCTCACACTTGGCCTGCAGGTCAGTCAAATCGACATTGCCTTGGGTGTCACAGGCGGTTACCACCACCGTCATGCCAGCCATGTGGGCGCTGGCTGGGTTGGTGCCGTGGGCGCTGGAGGGAATCAGACAGATGTTGCGGTGGCCCTGGCCGTGCGCTTCATGAAAGGCCCGGATGGCCAGCAAACCGGCGTATTCGCCTTGCGACCCGGCATTGGGCTGCAGGCTGATGCCGGCGTAGCCGGTGGCCTGGCATAACCAGGCGCGCAGTTGCTCGTCCAGCTCTATGTAGCCCTGCAGCTGATCGTGCGGGGCGAAGGGGTGAATCGACGCGAATTCGGTCCAGGTGATCGGGATCATCTCGCTGGTGGCGTTGAGTTTCATGGTGCAGCTGCCCAGCGGGATCATGCTGCGGTCCAGCGCCAGATCCTTGTCGGACAACATGCGGATGTAGCGCAGCATGCCGGTCTCGGAGTGGTGCGTGTTGAACACCGGGTGCGTCAAAAATTCGCTGGTGCGGCGCAGGGCGCTTGGCAGCAGGGCGTTGATGCCTTGCTCAAACGCTGCGACGGTGGGCAGGGTCTGGCCGTCTTGGGCAAAGAAGCGCCAGAGCTGCTCAATGTCAGCGCGGGTGGTGGTCTCATCGAGCGACACACTCAGACTTGTTTGTGAGGCTAATCGGAGGTTAGCCCCCGCAGATTCTGCGTGAGCAGCTATCGAATTAGTAGCGACTGCGGTGTTGATCGTGAGCGTGTCGAAGGCTGAGGCGTTGCTGATCTCAAAGCCCAAGGCTTGCAATCCACGCGCCAGAATGGCGGTGTAAGCTGCCACGCGCTGGGCGATGCGAACCAGGCCTTGCGGGCCGTGATAAACCGCAAACATGCTGGCCACCACGGCTGGCAAAACCTGCGCAGTGCAGATGTTGGAGGTGGCTTTTTCGCGGCGAATGTGCTGCTCGCGCGTTTGCAGCGCCAGGCGGTAGGTGGGCGCGCCATGCACGTCCACACTGACGCCGACCAGGCGGCCGGGCATGGAGCGTTTGAACTCGTCACGGCAAGCCATGTAAGCGGCGTGCGGGCCGCCGTTGCACAGCGGCATGCCAAAGCGCTGGGTCGTGCCCACCGCAATGTCGGCGCCCAGTTCGCCCGGTGGCGTGAGCAGGGTCAGCGCCAGCAGGTCGGCGGCCATGATGACCACGCCGCCACGGGTTTTGTAATTAGCCACCCATTCGCGGTCGTCGCGCACCACGCCGCTCACGCCGGGGTATTGCAGCAGCACGGCAAAGCTGTCTTGTGCCAGCGCTTCGTCACCGGTACAGACCTGCACGGTGATGCCCAGCGGGCGGGCCCGGGTTTGGATCACTTCCAGTGTTTGCGGCAGCACTTCGCTGTCCACCAAAAACGTGGTGGACTTGGTTTTGCCCACGCGCAGCGCCAGCGTCATGGCCTCAGCCGCGGCGGTGGCTTCGTCCAGCATCGAGGCGTTGGCCATCGGCATGCCGGTTAGGTCGGCGATCATGGTCTGGAAGTTGATCAGCGCTTCCATACGGCCCTGGCTGATTTCGGCCTGATACGGCGTGTAGGCGGTGTACCAGGCCGGGTTTTCCAGAATGTTGCGCAGGATCACGCCGGGCGTGTGGGTGTCGTAATAACCCTGGCCGATGTAGTTCTTGAAAATCTTGTTTTTCGATGCAATCGCCTTGAGTTCAGCCAAGGCGGCGGCTTCGGTGATGGCGGCGGGAATAGCCATGGCCGCGCTGCGCGCAATCGAGCGCGGCACGATGCCGTCAATCAGTTCGCGGCGGGAGCTTGAGCCCACGACTTGGAGCATCAAGGCCTCGTCAGCTTCGTCCACGCCAATGTGGCGGGCGATGAATTCGCTGGCGTTCTCCAGCTCGCTCAAGGGTTTGGCAGATTGCATCAACATGAAGATTCCTAAATCAGGCGGCGGTGGAGTAGCTGGTGTAGCTGGTTTCGTCCATCAGGGTGTCAATTTCAGCCGGGTTGCTGAGTTTGACCTTGAAGAACCAGCCGACGCCCAGCGGGTCGGAGTTGGCCAGCGAGGGGTCGTCGCGCAGGGCTTCGTTCACTTCGGTGATTTCGCCGGTCACGGGCATGTAAACGTCGGCGGCGGCCTTGACCGACTCCACGACGCCAGCGATGTCTTTGGCGGCAAAGGTGGTGCCCACGGCGGGCAGTTCCACAAACACCACATCGCCCAGCGCGTCTTGTGCGTGGTGGGTGATGCCAACAACAGCGTTGTCGCCGTCAACTTTGAGCCATTCGTGGTCAGGGGTGTACTTGATCGTCATGAGGTTCTCCAGAAAATGTGATGCGAATTAAAAATTAAGGTACTTCAAAAATCGTTATTCCCGCGCAGGCGGGAATCAGGATATCAGCCGCGGTAGTAGCGGGTTGGCACGAACGGCATGGCCACCACTTCCATGGGCACCGGTTTGCCACGCACGATGGCGTTCACTTTGCTGCCTAGCGCTGCGAATTCGGGCGCCACGTAGCCCATCGCCACGGGCTGGTCGATGGTGGGGCCGAGCAAACCACTGGTGACTTCGCCAATGGGCTGGCCGTTCAGGTCTTGCAGGGGCGTGTGGTCGCGCACGGGAATCCGCTCCAGAGCCACCAGTCCAACACGTTTTCGGGTTGTAGCCACCGTCTGGCCTGCGAGTTGTGCTAGTATTTTTGTAGCACCAGGGAAGCCACCTGCGCGGGCGCCGTCGGCGCGGCGGACCTTTTGCAGCGCCCAGTTCAGACCGGCTTCGACCGGCGTGGTGGTGGTGTCAATATCGTTGCCATAAAGGCACAAGCCAGCTTCCAGGCGCAGCGAGTTGCGTGCGCCCAAACCCACGGGTTTGACTTCGGGTTGTGCCAGCAGGGCTTGGGCCAGGGCTTCGACATCGGTGGCCAGCACCGAAATCTCGACACCATCTTCACCGGTGTAGCCGCTGCGGGTGATGAAGCACGGCACGGTCTGGGTGCCGCAGACCACATTAAATTGCCCGCCGGTCATGAACACCAGCTTTTCAATGCCGGGACACAGCCGCTGTATCACGGCCACGGCCTGCGGGCCTTGCAGCGCCAGCAGCGCACGCTCGGGCATCGGGATGACTTGGCAGCGGGTGCCGATTTTGGCCTGGATGTGGGCCATGTCACCGACCTTGCAAGCGCCGTTGACGATCACAAAAATATCGCCGCCGTTGGCATAGTCGCGGTTCACAAACATCAGGTCGTCGATGATGCCGCCATCGTCGTTCAGCAGCAGGCCGTAGCGCTGCTTGCCCACCGGCAGGTCAATCACGTCCACCGGCATCAGGCTCTCGAACGCTGCAGCGGCATCGGGGCCGACCAGGCGCAACTGGCCCATGTGGGATACGTCAAACAAACCGGCTGCCGTGCGGGTGTGCTTGTGCTCGGCCATCAGGCCAGCCGGGTACTGCACCGGCATGGAGTAACCGGCAAACGGCACCATGCGGGCGCCGAGTGACACATGCAAATCGTTCAGCGGTACTTGTAAAAGATTGTCGGGCGTGGTGGCCATCGGTGAACTCCAGGAGAGAGAAAAAGGGATCAAGGGCAGGGGGCAAGTCAAATGCCACGACCCAAGCCGTGGTTTATTGCCCCCGCTGTCCGCTTTACCTGAGAGATTCGCCGGGTCTGCACATGCCATGGTGGCCGGCAGACTGCGGTTTGCTCCTTCGGTGGGCAGCATTGAATGCAGCCTCTCTCCAGTGGGGATACGTTTTTTTGTTTTTCAACGTCAAAACGTTTGTCAGTCCTTTTGCCTGAGCGTTCAAACCGCTGCAATCAGCGGCTCTGCGCCTTCGGCGGCCTCATCAAAGTAAGGCTCTCTCCTGAACGGCGAGATTCTAACTGCTGGCGGTTTCTCAATGACTTCTTGTCGCTGAAGTCGCAACGGTAACTGACAGGTCGTAAAGCGTCTCTGGTGCCATGTCGATGTTGCCCGGCCAGGCTACCGTGCCATTCTCAACAAATGCCTGTTGGAACAAAGAGGGAGATTTGATACGAACCCACGGTTTTTGATCGAAGTAGGGCGTCATGTCAAAACAACGCTGCTCGCCGTTCTCGAACTCCAGAAATAGCCAATGACCATCACTCGTTTGAACTTTTAAAACATCCAGCAACATGGTGAACTCCTTATTGCAATGGGGGAATGCGCAAAGGCTCTTCACCCGTCACGGCCAGTGACCAATCAGCTTCCAAATCTTCACGGTGGATCTCAATCCATGCCTGCACCAGTTTTGTCTTTTTGGGCGGAAAGTCGCCATCAAGAATACGTCCATCATCAATGGCAAAAACCGCATTGGCATCCTGATAACGTGCGTGAATATGGGGCAAGTGGTGTCGCTGAATGTCCTTGTAGTACATGGCAATGACGATGCCGAAAAAAATGCTGATGGTTGGCATATCAGTTCCTTGTGAATGGCAGTGAAAACACGGGTTCAAGGCTTTTGTTGACCCGCTGAAATGTGGTAGCAGCCATGTTTTATTTTTCTCCAAAAATCATGTTTTCGACATGAGATTTCGCAGTATCGAGTTTTTGCTGGGCTTGCTGGCGTAGCGATGTAAAAGAAAAATTACCGAGGGCCTCGCATGTCCAGCACCAGGTTGCTCATGGTTTGCCCATTGTGAGCAGGGGCAAAAACTACAGCTTTACCTAGTTTGAAGGGTTTGGTTGCAGGCTCGGCGATCAAGCCGGATGCGAATAGGCATTGCATGAGTTCTTCGTCAGATTTTGCTATAAATTCACGGGTCGAAGCTTGCATGGCACACCTCATTTAGATGAGGCCACATCGTATATTCGTACCGGTTTGGGGTCTCGAAACCCAATGGAGGCCTCGTTTTTATTTGTGTGTTACATCCCCGCGTAGTTCGGCCCGCCACCGCCTTCGGGCGTAACCCAGACGATGTTCTGGGTGGGGTCCTTGATGTCGCAGGTCTTGCAATGCACGCAGTTCTGGGCGTTGATCTGCAGCCGGTCGCTGTTGTCTTCGTTCTTGACAAACTCATACACGCCCGCCGGACAGTAGCGAGCTTCCGGCCCTGCATACTTGGCCAGGTTGACGTTCACCGGAACGCTGGCATCCTTCAAGGTCAGATGCGACGGTTGCTGCTCTTCGTGGTTGGTGTTGCTGATGAACACACTGGAGAGCCGGTCAAAGGTCAATTTGCCGTCTGGTTTCGGGTACACAATGGGTTTGCATTGCGATGCCGGTTTCAGGTAGGCGTGATCCGGTTTGTTGCGGTGCAGGGTCCAGGGAATGTTGCCGCGCAGTACAAACTGCTCAAAACCGTTCATCAGTGTGGCCACGGTCAGCCCATGCTTGAACCAGTTCTTGAAGTTACGGTCCTTGTACAGCTCGGTGTACAGCCAGCTTTTCTTGAAGGCTTCGGGGAAGGCGGTCAATTCGTCGTGCTGGCGGCCGCCGGTGACCGCCTCATAGGCCGCTTCACCAGCCAGCATGCCGGTTTTGATGGCGGCGTGGCTGCCTTTGATGCGGCTCACGTTGAGAAAGCCCGCGTCGCAGCCGACCAAAGCACCACCTGGGAACACCGTCTTGGGTAGCGAGTTGATGCCACTGGCGTTGATGGCCCGCGCGCCGTAGGACAAGCGCTTGGCGGTGATGTCGCCTTTGGTGTTTTCAAAGTAATAGCGGACGTTGGGGTGGGTCTTCCAGCGCTGGAATTCCTCAAACGGACTGAGGTAGGGGTTTTCATAGCCCAGGCCGGTGATGAAACCCAAGGCAACCTTGTTGCCTTCCATGTGGTACAGAAAGGCGCCGCCGTAGGTGTCGTTTTCCATCGGCCAGCCAGCGCTGTGCATGACAAATCCAGGTTGGTGGCGACTGGGGTCAATCTCCCACAGTTCCTTGATGCCGATACCCCAGCTTTGCGGATCCTTGCCTTCGTCAAGTTTGAATTTGGCAATGACCTGCTTGCCCAGATGGCCGCGAGCACCTTCGGCAAATACGGTGTATTTGCCCAGCAGTTCCATGCCAATCTGGAAGTTCTCGCCGGGATTGCCATCTTTGCCCACACCCATGTTGCCGGTGGCCACGCCTTTGACCGAACCGTCATCGTTGTAGAGCACTTCGGCGGCGGGAAAACCGGGGAATATCTCAACGCCCAGGCTCTCGGCGTGTTGCGCCATCCATTGGGTCAACGCTCCCAGGCTGATGATGTAGTTGCCATGGTTGTGTGCAAACGGTGGCAAAAACATATTGGGTATGCGAAAGCCCGATTTTTCGCTGAGGAAAATATAGGCGTCATCCGTGACCCGTTGGTTCAGCGGAGCACCCAGTTCTTTCCAATTCGGAATCAGTTCGCTTAGCGCGACAGGGTCCATGACCGCACCCGACAGGATGTGCGCGCCGGGCTCGGAGCCTTTTTCCAATACCACCACAGAGACATCCTTGCCCTTTTCAGCGGCCAGTTGCTTGATGCGTATCGCAGTGGCCAGGCCTGCCGGGCCGCCACCGACGACCACCACGTCGTATTCCATTGCTTCACGGGGGCCGAATTGGGCCAGAATTTCCTGGTTGGTCATGGTTTGTCTCGCTTCATAATAGGTGTTGGTCTTTGGAAGACTCTGGCCGACGATTGCCTAACTCAACAATGATTTTAGGCGCTGAATTGGCATAATAGAACGATCGTTCTTTTTTACTTTGGGACTTAAAAATGGCTTACAGCATTGATCTTTCAGGTCGGGTGGCTTTTGTCACCGGTGCATCCAGTGGTTTGGGGGCACAGTTTGCCAGAACTTTATCTCGTTCTGGCGCCGCCGTGGTGCTGGCCAGCCGCCGGGTTGAAAAACTCAAAGAGTTGCGAGCCCAAATTGACGGTGAGGGCGGGGATGCCCATGTCATTGAATTGGATGTGACCGATATTGACTCCATCAAGTCCGCCGTGGCCCATGCCGAAACCGAAGTCGGCTCGATTGATATCCTGGTCAATAACTCGGGCGTGAGCACCACGCAGCGTATTCAGGACGTGACGGAAGACGATTTTGATTACATTTTTGATGTCAACGTCAAAGGCGCTTTTTTTGTCGCGCAAGAGGTAGGCAAACGTATGCTGGCGCGGGCCAAAGGCACGGCGCCCGGCAGTTACACCGGGGGGCGCATCGTCAATATCGCCTCCGTGGCGGGCTTGCGCGTGTTGCCGCAAATTGGCGCCTATTGCATGAGCAAGGCGGCTGTGGTGCAAATGACCAAGGCCATGGCGCTGGAGTGGGGCCGCTTTGGCATCAACGTCAACGCCATTTGTCCCGGCTATATCGACACCGAAATCAACCACCACCACTGGCACACCGATCAGGGCCAGAAGCTGGTGAATATGCTGCCGCGCAAACGGGTCGGTCAACCCAAAGATCTCGATGCGTTGCTGGTGATGTTGTGCGCCGACGAGAGCCACTTCATCAACGGCGCGATCATTTCAGCAGATGATGGATTTGGTGTCTGATGCCGTGGACGCAACGAAATAAATACCGGGGTCAGGTGCGGCGCTGGTTGGGCGCTTCGGGGTCGCTGAGCGCACGTTTGGCCGCAGCCGGACAGCAATTCAGCGTGCAGGTGCTTGATCAGGGGCGGCAAAGACTGGGTTGGGACGAAGCCCTGGCGCTGGGTTTGCCCGGTCGATGTTCTGGCTATGTGCGCGAGGTGGTGCTGCGGGTGGATGGTGTGGCCGTCGTCTTTGCCCGCAGTGTGACGCCGCATGCCCAGTCGCTTGGACCGTGGCGCTCCATTCGGGGCTTGGGGTCGCGGCCACTGGCCGATATCCTGTTCAAGCACAACGGGATTGAGCGCGCGCCGCTCGAATTTACCAACGTCAAGCCCGCCAGTCCTTTGCGACGCCAGGTGGCGCGTGGCTGGCAACTCGCCACGGGGGAAACGGTTTCTGCCAGAACCGTGCCCGCCCGCCGTTCCGTGTTTACACGCCGGGGCGCACCCTTGCTGGTGATGGAAGTTTTTGCAGCGCAACAGGCGCCCTGGTGCTGGCCGACCTCAAAATGTTCGGTGAGTCCTCTTGTTTTTTAGGACGTGACATGAAAATTGAAATTCCAGAGCAAAAAAAACTCGTGTTCGAGATGACGATTCCCATCCGTTGGGGCGACATGGACGCGCTGGGCCACGTCAACAACACCACTTATTTCCGCTACCTGGAGTCGGGCCGTGTGGACTGGTTGCGCTCCATCAATTGCCTCATGGACGCCAAAGACGAAGGCGTGGTGGTGGTCAATGCGTTCTGCAACTTCTACAAGCAGCTCGAATATCCCGGTGATGTACTACTCAAAATGTATGTGAGTGACCCCGGTCGCACCACGTTTGAGACCTGGGCCACGATGGAGCGCACCGATCAACCCGGCGTGATTTATGCCGCCGGGGGCGCGACCACCATCTGGGTCGATATTGCCAATAAAAAGGCCGCCACTCTGCCTGACTGGCTGCGGGTTCTGGTGAGTTAAACCTTAAGAAAAACTGGCCTACATCCCCCGTCAATCATGCGTGAGTAGCTATTAAATAAATAGCGACTACTTGCTCTTTGGCACCCGTCCCATCATGAAAAACTCGGGGTTGGGCTGCATGTTGCTGAACGAGGCCACGCGGTTGGACAAACCAAAGAACGCCGTGATGGAGGCAATGTCCCAGGCGTCTTCGTCGTCAAATCCGTGGGCGTGCAGGGCGGCAAAGTCTGCATCCTCAATCTCGTCGGACTTCAAGCAGACCTTCATCGCAAAGTCCAGCATGGCGCGCTGGCGCGCTGTGATGTCGGCTTTGCGGTAGTTCACCGCCACTTGATCGGCCACCAGCGGTTTTTTCTCGTAAATGCGCAGAATTGCCCCATGCGCCACCACGCAATACAGGCACTTGTTGGCCGCGCTGGTGGTTGTGACGATCATCTCGCGGTCGCCTTTGGTCAGGTTGGATTCTTCCCGCAGCATCAGGGCGTCGTGGTAGGCGAAGAAGGCGCGCCATTCGGCTGGGCGACGCGCCATGGCCAGAAACACGTTGGGCACAAAGCCCGCTTTGGCTTGTACCTCCAGCACTTTGTCGCGGATATCGTCGGGCAGGTCTTTGAGTTCGGGGGCAGGGTAGCGGGGCATATTGTCTCCTTTTGTAGGTTGCACAGGCATTATCCTGTGCCATTTTCGTCAATTCAATTTTCTGGAGAACACACATGGATGCACAGTTTGACAAAGGCCTGGCCACCCGCAAGCAGGTAATGGGGGAGGACTTTGTAGCCAAGGCCTTGGGCAGCGTGACGGATTTCACCAAACACTTGCAGCAGCACATCACCCGTGCTGCCTGGGGCGATGTCTGGCAACGCGAAGGGCTGGACCTGAAAACCCGCAGCCTGATCACCGTAGCCATGCTCACCGCGCTGGGCAAACAGCATGAACTCAAAGGCCATGTGCGCGGGGCGCTGAACAATGGTGCGACCGTGGCCGAGATCCAGGAGGTGCTGCTGCACGCCACCATTTACTGCGGTGTGCCCGCAGCGGTAGAGGCGTTTCGCGCGGCGGCGGAGGTGGTGGATGGCCCGGTTTAACCGGGGGGTATGCATGATTTAGGCTTGTAGCCCCCGTGCAATAAGCGTGACCAGCTATTAAAAATATAGCGAAAAGATGGACTGCTAGAATTTGGCCGTCATTGGGGAGTAGCCGCCTCTCAATTCGGAGAGGGCTTGCGTCAACATACTTGATCTGTCGATCATGGTGCAAGCGGTTTTTGACTTGGCAAGACCTTTGACCGCGCAACTTCGGATTGGCCGGGGAGAGGCGCGGTCATCGTGTTTGTCCGGCCTCGGAACTCATCATGGAAGCTCTCTTTATTTCAACGGGTGTGGTCGCCCTGGCCGAAATCGGCGACAAAACCCAGTTGCTCGCGTTTATTCTGGCAGCGCGCTTCAAAAAACCCCTTCCCATCATCGCCGGCATTTTGTGCGCCACGCTGGTCAATCACGGTTTGGCCGGGGCTTTGGGCGCCTGGATCACTTCGGTGGTCAGCCCCGAGGCCATGCGCTGGGCGCTGGGTTTGTCCTTCATCGGCATGGCCATTTGGACGCTGATTCCTGACAAGATCGAGGAAGAAGAAACCCAGGTGGCCCAACACCTGGGCGTTTTTGGCGCGACGGTGATCACCTTTTTTCTGGCTGAGATGGGTGACAAAACCCAGATCGCCACGATTGCGCTGGCCGCGCACTATGGCTCGCCGCTACTGGTCGTGGCGGGCACCACCCTGGGCATGCTGCTGGCCGATGTGCCCGCCGTTTTTGTCGGCAACAAGTTCGCTGAAAAAATCCCGATGAAGCTGGTTCACGCTATCGCCGCTGGAATTTTTGCAGTGATGGGAGTGCTCACGCTGCTCAAGGTTGAAACGCTGTTTCAGTAACCCAAGGCGGCCCGAACGCAACCGCGCCATGGTGCAGACCTACGCCACCGGCTGCTACAGCCTCAAAGAAATCAGCCAAGCCTTCGGTCTGCACGACGCAACGGTGAGCCGGTTGGTGCGGGTGGTGGAAGGTGAATCGGAGGATGGGTGAAGTGGAAATTGCTATGAATAAAAGAGCTGCCTACGCACTGTTGGCGGGGGCTACATTGGTTTTTTATGCTCATTCATTCGCTGGAGGGGAGTATGGAGATGTTGCAATACAAGATCTGACCCTAAAGTTTCTAAAGTTCCGCTGACCCCAAAGTTCTGATCCCAAAGCTCAACCAAACAGATCTACGTTGCAGCATCAGTGGACTATAGTTCTTGGCAGTCTTTCCTTTTAATATTTCTTAGACACTACAGCTAGTTATGAGCGACACACAATTTTTAGAAAATCTACGAGCACGCCATAACGCTGGTGAGTCGCAGAAATATGTTTTCTTTTGGGGGCACCAGCCTGCCAAAAACGGGGTATCGGCTTCATGTTTGAGTCAATGGTATGACGCTCCTTTCCTGGTCAACGAAGAGCGTTTCTCTACAGCGGAGCATTTCATGATGGCCGAAAAGGCTGCGCTATTTGGGGATGTTGAGACCAGATCGAAAATACTTCAAGCACATACACCAGGGGCAGTTAAGGCACTTGGTCGCAGCATCCGTAACTTTGATGAGGCCGTATGGGTAGCAAACAGGTTTTCAATCGTTGTCCGTGCTAATGCCGCCAAGTTTCGGCAAGACCCCTCGCTCGGAGAGTTCCTTCAACACACCAGCACCTGCATTCTGGTTGAGGCTAGTCCAGTCGATCGCATTTGGGGAATAGGTTTGGCGCAAAACGACGAAAAGGCAAGCAACCCTAACTTATGGGAAGGACTCAACCTTTTGGGCTTTGCACTGATGCAGGTTCGCGATGGAATCGAATGAATCGTGCAACGGGATATCAATATTCTGCGCGCTCCGGCACCTGTAGAGTCGTAGGAGGTTTCGGTGAACTTATTCGGCATTTTTAGCGACTTATTCAAATCCATTGACGCTATTGGCTCCCCCATCAATACCGTCGACACTCGAGACAGATGGCACTTGATGCTGGGGCAAAAGCTACTTGGAGAATTGGTGTTCTGTTCTTACGAAACTCCTTGGATAACCGCCGATTTTTCCCCCTCCGATGATTTTCCCCGCTTCATTCCATACTTTGAATGGGGAAAACGTATTGACGCATGCATCGACAATGACACCGATGAAGAAGATCCAACTGAGCAAGTTATCACTCTAATTGATGAAATAAATTCAATTGGAAAAATTTGCGTTGTTGACCTAAAAACAAAGAAAACGTGGGCACCGACTCTTCATTTTGGTGATGACTACTCGTATGTAACTTTTCGATAGCTAATGCGGGTGAGCTTCGATGCTCGGTAACCCCGTGCAGCCCTTCGAGCCGAAACCGTATCAAGACGGTCGCACCGGCTTTGCCCCAGGCAAAGCAGGGGCAAAATCCTGCGGCGGATGTCATTTACTTGTCAAACCGATCAGCGAAGGTTCAATGGAAACAGTACAGGCGTCGCGCGACAATCCTTGTCGCCAGAAATTCGAGTTGGGCTAGGCCTTGAGAAAAAAGTGCAATGAAGAGAAAAATGGGCCAAGTTCGAATTGTCAAAAAGCGGGCAAGTTTTTTGGATCGCGGATAAAAAGTGACCCCAGCCCCCGTACTACATGCATGAGTAGATACAAAATATATAGCTATTTCTGATTCAATCCTCGCCATTTTTTTGACTCCGCGCCACTTCAGCGTCAGACTGAGCGTGAGCGAACCTTCTGCGACTCTGTCGCCTTGTTTTTTATCACTTCGCCATCACTGGAATAGCAGATGACTTTAGGGTCAGGTCTTGTATTGCAATATTTTCATCCTCCCCTCCAGCGAATGAATGAGTATCAAAACTCCCTGTAGCCCCCGTCAATAGTACGTTAGCAGCTCTTTTATTCATAGCAATTTTCATTTCACCCGTCCTTCGATTCAATTTCCACCGCTCGCATCACCCGACGCTGTGCGCGGGAGATTTTTGTGCCAACGATTTTGCCTTCAAGTTGTTGCAATAAAAGTTCAGACCCTTATGCTCCTGGTCCGCTGGAAAATCCTTATGAAGCTGGTTCACGCTATCGCCGCTGGAATTTTTGCGGTGATGGGGGTGCTCACGCTGCTCAAGGTTGAAACGCTGTTTCAGTCGTCCCAGGCTGCGGCCCGCTACTGCTGCAATACCAGGGCGTCGAGCTTGAGCGCCTTGATTTTGGTGGCTGCATCATCGGCTTGTGACCGGTTCTCGAACGGCCCCACGCGGACCCGGGTGACTTCACCTTTGGCTGTTTTCATGACATGTTTTAAGGTCGGCAAGCCTGCCTCTGTCAGCTTGGCATGGGCGTTGTGGGCGTTGCTTTCTTTGGCAAACAAGCCCACGTTGACGTAGTAAATGTGAGCCGTTTTGGCCGCTTTTTTCACCGGGGGTGCTGTGGCGACTGCTACAGCGGGTGGCTGAGGGATCGCGATCGCTTTGGGTTTCGGTTTGGGGGCGGGCGGGGTCGGCTTCAAAGGGGCTTGTGGGACCTCGCTTGCACGGGTGTTGCTGCTGGCGACTGCTGGCGGCGTTGACGCCGATGTTGATGTCGATGCGGCTGAAACTGCAGGCGTTGGCGTCACTGCTGACGCAGATGACGCCGCCGGGGAGGGCGTTGGTGCAACCGGTGCAGAGGCCGGCGGGGCGGGTGTCAAGACGGTGGGTACAAGGCTTGGTGCAGAGGACGCTGGTGCAGGCTTGGATGCGATGTCCGTGATAGGGGGGGGCGCAGTAGGCTTGTTGGAGAGCGAGTTGAGTGCTGCAACGGTCATATAGGCGCCGGCCACGATGCCTGCCAAAGTCAGGTTGCTCAGCGCTAGCCAGATAAAACGTCGCCTTGTGGCCGCTTGCTGTCCGAGCTTGTCACAGGCTTGGGCCATGGTTGACGTGGCACTTAAGGCCGCAGCCATTTTTTTGCGTAGATCGGCGTGCATCAGGGCGTTGCCGTAGACGCCAGGAAGGACGAACGCTGCTGCGCCAAAGACGAGCCAAAGCGCCATTTCGGCCATTTCAGAGAATTGAAAGATCATTCGGCCAATGCCAAACACCATGAGGCTTGCACCTACCATCGCCCCGATGTAGATCAGCGCGGCGCCCCACAAGTTGCGAAATGCCATCCAGTTCAGGGTGGCCAGGCAGGCGGTGGGGTTCCAGCTGGCACTGACCCGGTTGCTGGCATCAAAGCGGGAAAAAATGGGCAGGTAATAGTCAAGGTTGATGGGGCCAATCGCTGCGCGATACAGCGCAGTGGTTGCACTGTCATTGGATTGGTCCAACGTGGTGACGTCGGGGGTTGGGTCGATAGGATCAGTGAAGGTGGCCATGCTTTATTTTGGCATGGTGCTAACCGGCCATCAACCGGTGCACCAGATCGCCGGTGTTGGAGGCTTTGAATTTGCGCATCAGGCGGGCGCGGTAGATTTCAACTGTGCGGTGGCTGATGGTCAGTGCCTTGCCAATTTCCTTGCTGGTTAGGCCATCCATCATGTGGGCGGCCACCTCGCGTTCACGCGCGGTCAGTTCGGCTTTAACCGGGCGGCGCGAGCTTAAATCTTCAAAGGTCCAGATACCTGCTTCGTGCGGCGTGGCTTGATTGAGCGCGCGCCCTGTGACGTGGCACCAGAAGGTCTCGCCGTTGGCCCGCTTCATGATGCGGTCATCCGAATAAGTGCCATTGCGGTTCAAAAGGGGCTCAATTCGCAAGCCGGTGCGCTCAAATTCGGCGACACTGGGGTAGAGCACCTGAAATGACTGCCCCACCAGCAGCTCGCGGGAGGCGCCAAACATCTCACATAAATGACGGTTGCAGTCCTGCATTTGCCGGTTGCGCGACAGGGCAAGGCCCACTGGCGCCATGTCGAAAGCAAGGCGGTAATCAATATCCATGGTTAATGAGGTGGGTATCTTAGGGTTTGTACTTTAAGAAGTACTACGTATGTGCTTAAGTAGTATCGTTGATGGCAAGTTTTTATTTAGGAGATTTATCAAGTGAACAAGATCTACCCAAGCGCCGCCGCTGCGCTGGACGGCATTGTGAGCGACGGGCAGCTTCTGGCTGTTGGTGGCTTTGGCCTGTGTGGCATTCCTGAAGCCTTGATTGACGCGCTGCGTGACTCAGGCGTCAAAGACCTGACTGTGATCTCCAACAATGCCGGTGTGGATGGTTTTGGTTTGGGCAAGTTGCTCGATACCCGTCAGATCAAAAAGATGATCTCCAGCTACGTGGGTGAAAACAAGGAGTTTGAGCGTCAGTACCTCGCGGGCGAGTTGCAGCTTGAGTTCACGCCACAAGGCACACTGGCTGAAAAGCTGCGTGCGGGGGGGGCGGGTATTCCTGCTTTTTACACCCGTACCGGTGTCGGCACGCTGGTGGCCGAGGGCAAAGAATCCCGTGAGTTTGATGGCCACGTCCACATCATGGAACTGGCCTTGAAACCCGAAGTGTCACTGGTCAAGGCCTGGAAGGCGGACAAGAGCGGCAACCTGTTGTTCCGCCGCACGGCCCGCAATTTCAATCCGGCCGTGGCCATGGCGGGCAAGATTACGGTGGTTGAAGTGGAAGAAATTGTCGAGACCGGCACCTTTGACCCCGACTCCGTCCATTTGCCGGGTATTTATGTGCACCGGATTGTGCTCAACGCTACGCCCGAAAAGCGCATTGAAAAAAGAACAGTTCGATAACTTTGCGGGACAGACCGCAGCTACGCAAAGCGAGCCAGCTCTGTCCTCAATTAACTAGATAGGAGTCTGATCATGGCTTGGACACACGACCAAATGGCTGCCAAGGCGGCTGAAGAATTACGCGACGGGTTTTACGTCAACCTGGGCATCGGTTTGCCCACCCTGGTGGCGAATTTTGTTAAACCGGACATCGAAGTCTGGCTCCAAAGCGAGAATGGCATGTTGGGCATTGGCCCGTTTCCGACCGAAGATGAGGTGGATGCAGATCTGATCAACGCAGGCAAGCAGACCGTGACGACCATCCCCGGCTCCAGCATTTTTGGAAGCCACGACAGCTTTGCCATGATTCGCGGCGGCAAGATCAACTTGAGCATTCTGGGTGCCATGCAGGTCAGCGAAAAAGGCGATCTGGCCAACTGGATGATTCCCGGCAAGATGGTTAAGGGCATGGGCGGCGCGATGGACCTGGTGGCAGGCGTCAAGAGTGTCGTGGTGCTGATGGAACATGTCGCCAAAAAGAAAGATGGCAGCATTGATTTGAAGATTTTGCCAAGTTGCACATTGCCGTTAACGGGCGTGGGTGTGGTCAATCGCATCATTACCGATTTGGCCGTGATGGACGTGACGGCACAAGGCTTGAAAGTAGTGGAGATGGCGCCTGGCGTTACACGCGATGAACTGCAATCCAAGACCGGTGTGCAGCTGATCTAAAAAGGATCGGTCATGACCCAGGAGATGCGTGAGAACTCGGGTTGGAGTTGCTTGCGTATTTCCGGGGCAAAATTTTCCAGAGGTTCTGTCTGTCGCAGTTCATCGACGGAAATAGGATGACCTTTACGCGCAAAAACAATACTGTTGCTTTTTTCTTCTGAGGCAATTTCTAGCAGGTTGCCCTCAAAAGCCAATCGGATACGCCCCGTGAACAAGCCATGGTTGGGGTCATCGTGGTGCAGATTGGCGACCATCACGCCATCGGGCGAAAGCGCTTTAAAACAATCGTCGTAAAAGGCTTGTGAACACAGGCTGGGCGCTTGTCCCTGGCTGTCAAAACCATCCACCATCAATACGTCAATCTCCTGTTTTCCAGCTTGAGCGGCAAGGTGGATAAATTGCGCGCCGTCTGCACAGACGATGGTGATGCGCGCGTCATCAACAGGCACTTCAAACTCCTGGCTCAAGGCAATGACTTTGGGGTTGATTTCCACCACGGTAAATCGCGCCTCTGGCAAGAGCCAGTAGCAAAACTTGAGCAGGGATCCGCCTCCCAGTCCAATGATGACGATGTGCTCTGGGCGCTGGTTAAACATTAAAAAACCCATCATCGTTCGGGTGTAGTCCACCTCCAACTGAGTCGGCTGTGCGCAAAGCATGCGACTTTGCAGTTCGTCCAGGGTGAAGAACAGCGATTTGCTGCCATCGGCAGAAAACACAAACGGTTCATCAAAGTCGGGTTTTTTTGATTCCAAGTGGGTCATGGCGTCGACTTTAACAACGGAATCGAACGAAATCTGCGGTTGGTTAAGAGTCTGAAAAAAAGTAAGTTTTCAAATTTGGTGACTTAATAACCGAAATTTGTATTTAAATTGTTCGATATTTGACACATTTTTTGTAACTACATGCAAAATATGATCAATGGTTGATATATATCAGATTCTTTTTGAGCCAATGATCTGGATACCAAGAACTTGATTTGAGTGAGCCGATTGGTGCGTTGACGTTAACTTTAGGAGATGTTGGATATGGAGAATAAGAATAATCCATGCAATGCATTTGCGTTAACCCCAAGCGCTGATGCGGTGGTTAAAGAATACCGCGCTCAAGTTCAGGGTTGATGAGATGAATCAACTTTGCCACAAGGATCGAGGCTTTACGTTGCTGGAATTACTGGTCGTGATGGTCATCATCGGGCTTTTGGTGGGCTACGTGGCACCGATGTATTTCAAACAAGTTGGCAAGTCTGAAGTCAAGGTGGCGCGGGCCCAAATTGAATCTTTTGGAAAGGCACTGGATCAATACCGTCTTGATACGGGCCATTACCCGACGACTGAACAAGGCTTGCAAGCGTTGGTTGTCAAACCAGCTGATGAACCACGTTGGGATGGGCCTTATTTGAAAAAAGGCGTTCCTTTGGACCCATGGGGAAGTGCATATACCTTCAAGCGCCCGGGTATCAAAGGCGAGTACGACATCGTGTCGTTTGGTAAAGATGGTGTTCCGGGTGGCACGGGCGAAGATGCCGATATTGGAAGTTGGGAGTAGTTGCAGCAGTCAGGTCTGAACTCATTTTCACAATCATGCAATTTGAAATACGCTCCATCAATAAATCATCCAGTGTGAGTACGCTGGTGCTGGATGCGCCAAGTCGTGAAATTGCCATGACGATGGCGCTTGATCGCGGATTGCGAGTTCTGTCGATTCAATCCGGTCAGAAGCTCACCCAATTATTCAAGCGCAGCAGTTCCAAATATTTTTCATTAGGCCAATTCAGCCAGGAGTTGTTGACTTTGCTCGATGCCGGTTTGGCACTCGTGGAGTCAATTGAAACGTTGAGCGAAAAAGAGAGCCGACCAGAGCGCCGAGATTTACTGAATCGATTGGTGGCCGATCTGTATCGAGGTGCGGCCTTATCCCGGGCTATGAGCCAGTTCCCGGATATCTTTCCTCCTTTGTATATCGCAACCGTGCGTGCCAGCGAACGAACGGGGGGGCTGTCAGAGGCTTTGGGCAAATACGTCGCCTACCAAAGTCAGCTCGACACCGTCAAGAAAAAAATCATCAGTGCCAGTATTTATCCCGCGGTGCTGGCCATGGCTGGTTTACTGGTCATCGGATTTTTGATGGGCTACGTGGTGCCACGTTTTGCTCGAATTTTCGAAGATCTGGGTGGAGAAATTCCGTGGATGTCGCGTTTGTTAATTAAGTGGGGGCACTTGGCGAGTGACTACGGTGTGGTCATGTTGGTTATCAGCTTGGTGCTTGTTTTATCGATAGGTTTTTGGTTGACGCGACCAGGCACTCCGGGACAGGTTTTGCAATGGTTGCAGCGTTTACCCTCGATAGGGGAGCGTCTTCGCATCTATCAATTGACGCGTTTTTATCGATCACTGGGTATGTTGCTTCGCGGTGGGATGCCGGCAGTGGCGTCACTGGAACTCGTGATTGGGTTGCTGCCAGGCGCCTTGAATCAACAATTGGTTTCTGCCACACAGCTGATTCGCGAAGGAACCACTATTTCAGTGGCCATGGAAACTTTTGGTCTCACAACGCCGGTGTCAGCTCGCATGTTACGTGTGGGTGAGCGAACGGGGCAGATGGGTGAAATGATGGAACGCATTGCACTTTTTTATGACAGTGAAATCAGCCAGTGGATTGACTGGTTTGTGCGTTTGTTTGAACCCTTGTTAATGGCCTTTATTGGCCTGGTCATCGGTTTCATCGTGGTGGTCATGTATTTCCCGATTTTTGAGTTAGCAGGTAGCATTCGATGAGCAAATTTCCTTCCAGTGCTCAATTTTTTTCAGGTGATGTGCTGCGTCAAGCGCAAACACAAGCCAATGCATCGGGATTTCCAACTGTCCAAATATTGCAAGAAATATTGGGCCTTTCGGATCAGGAGTTTGTCGGTTCTTTAGCCGCGACCCTGGGTTATCCAGCACTCAGTATGAATGAGCTTCATGACATGGAGCCAGCCTTTGACGAGCTCTCCTTTGGCGAGATGCTGCGTCGGGAGTGCTTGTTGCTACGTGATCCGGTCCGAGGTTTTTGTCTGGTCATGTCGGATCCGTTTGGCCAGAGCTTGCATCAATGGGCTGATGCGCGCCTAAAGTCCGACTTCCTCCATTGCTTGGCTCATCGAAGTGATATTGCAGCTTGGCTTTCAAAACAAGAAAGTGGCCTGCGTGCCATGGAGTCCTTGGTGTCTGCGCAAGATTCAGTACAAGGCACTGGTGAGTCTGTAGAAGAGCTTAGCTACCGCGGTATCAGTGAAGATGCCAGTCCGGTAGTTAAATTTGTCAACTCGACAATTTTTGATGCTTTGCGCACCAACGCCAGCGATATTCATCTTGAATCGACCGCCGGTGGCATGGTGATCAAATACCGTGTCGATGGTGTTCTCAGCTCTGTCGGGACGGTTGCGACAGCTGAATTGGCAGAGCAAACGATCTCACGCATCAAGGTCATGTCCGAGCTTGATATTTCTGAGCGGCGCACCCCCCAGGATGGCCGCTTTCGGGTCAGTCTTCAAGCACGCTTGATTGATTTGCGCGTTTCCATTATTCCGAGTATTCATGGTGAAGATGCCGTGTTGCGAATATTGGATAAGCAGTCCTTGAGTGATCAGATGAATGGATTGCAGCTTACTAGTCTGGGTTTTGATGAGGAGATTGCGGTCGTCTTGCGACGGCTGGCCTCAGAGCCTTACGGCATGATGCTGGTTACCGGTCCAACGGGCAGTGGCAAGACCACAACGCTTTATGCCGCTATTTCTGAAATCAACAACGGTTCCGAAAAAATCGTGACGATTGAAGATCCGGTGGAATATCAGCTGCCAGGCGTGTTGCAGATACCGGTCAATGAAAAAAAGGGACTGACATTTGCCCGAGGATTGCGCTCGATCCTGCGTCATGATCCCGACAAAATTATGGTGGGCGAAATTCGTGATGCTGAAACCGCACAGATTGCGATTCAATCGGCATTAACGGGCCATCTGGTATTTACAACGGTACATGCCAACAATGTGTTTGATGTCATTGGCCGCTTCATGCACATGGGGATTGATATGTACAGTCTCGTGTCGGCCTTGAATGGTGTGCTGGCTCAAAGACTATTGCGCGTCAACTGCACGCACTGTGTTGACACGGTGAACCCAGAGCCAGAGTTGCTGGCTGTTTCAGGCTTGAAACTGGAGGACGTTAAAGATTGGAGTTTCCGTATCGGTCGCGGCTGTGGTCATTGCCGGGGGAGCGGATACAAAGGACGAAAGGCCATTGCAGAAATTCTCAATCTCAATGATGAAATTCGTGAACTCATCATAGCCAGGGCACCGATTCGAACACTTAAAGAGGCCGCCCGGGCAAATGGGACGCGCTATTTGCGCGAGTCCGCGCTGGATCTGGTGCGCCGGGGTGAAACCACTCTGAATGAGGTCAATCGTGTCACTTTTGTCTCTTGATTCCTGGTTGCTTTACCTGACCCCTGATAAGGTTCAGGTGGTGCATTTGCATGGTTGGCGCAAGCGGATCGTCGGGTTGCACCAAATGCCTGTGAAGGGGGCCTCCCGAGACGATTTTCAAGGCGTCTTGAACGCCGCGCTGAGTCAGCTTCAAACGCTACAAACGCAAAGCGTGCGCGTCCTGTTGTCGGATCAATTTGTGCGCTACTTTTGCTTTCCTTGGCGCCCTGAATTGCGTAATTCAACCGAAGAATTGGCACTCGCCCGACTCTTCTTTGACGAGAGCTATGGCGCCAACAGCAGCCAAGAGTGGCAGCTAACCTTTAGCACCGAGGTGCCGGGTCAAGCGCGATTGGTTGCGGCTGTACCGCTAGCCCTGTTGAACGGCTTGCAAAGCGGACTGAATGATGCAAAGGTCAGACTCCTATCCGTGCGTACGCAATTGGTGGCCGCCGTTCAGGCATTCTCGACAACGCTGCCTAAAACGGGCTGGCTTATGAGCCATGAGCCCGGCCGTCTTTCAATTGCGGGGTGGGATGAGGGCGGTTGGCGTTGGGTGAGTTCGAGTCGTTTTGCGTTTGATACGCCCAGTCACTTGATCTCGCGCTTTAAGCAGGAACTCATACTTTCGGGTGCTTTGCCGACTGGCAATGGCCGGCCTATGACGGTCCATGCTTTCACGCCTAGTTTGGCCAAGCAGGAATGGGAATCTTCGGAAACCTTGCAAGTCATTCATTGGAATATGCACTCGACCATGTTGGCCAAGTTTAAGCATAAGGACGGTTCGACATTCATGACTGAGCCCGCTATGAATGAGTTTAGTCAAGCGCTTACAGGGTTTCATTTATGAAACGATTACATCTTGATTTTGTGGCGCAGGCGGCCAGCGTTCGAATCTTTCGACGAGGGTTGCTGATTTTTGGATTCTTGGCCTTGGGGGCGGTTCTGGCTTACGCCTGGCAGGACCTATTGCCCCGCAAGCAAGTTCTTGGCTTGGAATTAGCCCGGCAACAAACCCAATTGACCTCCAAATCGGCCAACCCGGTGATGAAACCGGAGGAACTGGCCGCAGCTTGGCGCCGTGTCCGGGTGATTTCAGATCAACTCAATCTTCCTTGGAGTCGCTTATTTACTTCAATGGGCAGCGCAAGTTCAAAAGATAACCTGGCCTTTTTATCGATTGAGCCCGATGCCATCAAGGGCCAAATTGTGATCATGGCTGAAGCGCGTGATTTTGACGCCATGTTGAAATTTTTCCAGGCGATGCAAGCCAGCAATGATTTTGGTGATGTCACGCTGCAATCACACCTGGTCAATCAGGCCGTTGCTGAAAAGCCGGTGCGCTTTCGCCTGTCTGCTCGATGGAAGCTCCAAGGATGAAGACTCTCATGTTGCGTCACCATTTGTTCTACCGCATGCACCAGTTGGGGCCAATGGGCTTGCTTGGCATGGGACTTCTTTTGTCAGCGGTTGCCGTGTGGCTGTTGGTTGTGCACACTGGCGAGCAAGAGATACAAGGGTTAATCCAAAAGGTGCAGGCTCGGCAAATTCAACTGGCCGTAAAGAATCAAGTGGGACACATTGCTGAGTTGAGTAAAGAAGAAAAAATCACCGTTTTTTATAAAAAATTTCCCGTGGCCTCCCGGGTCCCTGACCTGTTGAAAAATATATACGAGGCTGCAGAACACGCTGATTTGAATTTGGAAACCGGTGAGTACGCTCTACTACATTCAGAGTCAGAGTCGCTTGCACGCTACCGGGTCGCTTTGCCGGTGAAAGGCAGCTTTGCACAAATCATTAAATTCATGGACACCGTCCTGAAAGACATGCCGACGATTGCACTTGAGAGTGCCAATTTCAAGCGTGAAAACATAGACGATGCCGTGGTTAGTGCCAAACTGGTATTTATCATTTTTGTGGAGAGTCAGCCATGACCCCGAAGCAGACGCGCGGGGTGCTGGTCCTGGGTCTGTTGGCTACCCTCGGACTGGCATGGTTGGCACCCAAAGAGGATGAGGTTGCAATTTCTGCCCCCGCCAAGTCCGGGCCGTTGTCGTCCAGCGCGGGTCGGTCGGCCTTGATTTCCGCCTACGCGCCACAGATCCGCCAACGCAACGCTGAAGTTGAGCTGGCTTTTCAGGAAAATCGCCCAGGGTTGAGGGAAGCTTCAGCGGACGGGGTGTTTGACAAGCAGACTTGGTTTCGACCTCCGCCACCTCCATCCCCACCGCCACCGCCACCGCCGCCTCCACCACCGCCCCCCCCCCCCCCCCCCCCCCCCCCCCCCCCCCCCCCGCCTGCGCCACCACCATTGCCTTTTACCTATCTGGGTAAATACGTTGAGGAATCCCAACCTGTGATGATTTTGGTGCGGGGGAACCGTGTGATTACGGCCAGTCAAGGAGATGTTTTGGACAGCGTATACCGACTTGAAAAAATTGAGCCCAGCAGCATACAGCTGATGTATCTGCCCTTGGGCATTTCACAAACCCTTTCTACCGGGAGTTCTCAGTGAAACCAGTGTTACTCCTGACCCGCAAAATGTTGCCCATCATGATCGCGCTGTTGTTGGCCGGTTGTGCTGCCGATCGTTATCGCCAGGAAGGCTTGGCGCTCATCAAAGAGGGTCATCTGGATGAGGGGTTGGCAAAACTCTCGCTGGCCAAACAAACAGACTCCCATGATGCGTCGATTCGCACGGATTGGTTGCTGCAACGCGATGCGATCATTGCTCAATACATGAACGATGGAAAGCGGGAAGAGAAGGATCAGCATTGGGACCAGGCACAGCAGCGATTCAATCATGTCCTCAATATCGATCCCAGTCACATTGCGGCGCGGCAAGCCATTGCCGAGATTGTGCTGGAGCGCAAACAAGCGTCCAGGCTAGATGATGCTGTGGCTTTTATTAAAAAAGGCGAGTTTGAGTCGGCCAATAACCTGGTTAGCAAAGTATTGATTGAGTCACCTGATCAACCGCGCGCGCTGGAACTGCGAAGCCAGTTGCTTGAATCGATGAAAAACGATTCGCTCAATGGCATCAGTCTTAACCTCAAAGGCCGCAAGCCTGTGACGCTGCAGTTTCGCGAAGCCAACTTGCGTATGGTGATGGAAGCGATTTCCAAAACCACTGGTCTGAATGTGATGTTTGACAAAGATGTCAAGAGTGACGTGAAGGTCACCATCTTTGTTCGCGACACTCCGGTCGAAGAGGCCATCGATTTGATTTTGATGCAGACCCAGACCACCAAGCGGATCATGAGTGAAAACTCGATCCTGGTTTATCCGGATACTGAAATCAAAGGACGCGAATACGCGGAACTCAAGATTCGCCGTTTTTCACTCACGAATGCAGACCCCAAGCAAGTGATGGCGATGGTCAAGGCGATGGTCAAGACCAAGGATACGTTCATTGATGAGAAGACGAATGCGCTCATCGTTCGCGATACGCCACAAGTCATCCGGCTGGTGGAGAAACTGGTTTCAACCATGGATCAACCAGAACCGGAAGTCATGCTGGAAGTCGATGTGATGGAGATTTCCAGAAACCGCTTATTGGCGCTGGGCATTGATTTGCCCACCAGTTTGGGGGCCAGTACCAATGGGATGACGCTGCAACAATTCCGAAATACCACCGCCGCCGATTTCACGGTCAATGGAAATATAACCATCAAAGCCAGCACCACGGATTCCGATATCAATGATTTGGCGACACCGCGCATACGGGTTCGGAACAAAGAGAAAGCCAAATTCCTGGTCGGGGATCGGTTACCGGTTATTTCAACGGCGGCGGTTCCGGGGTCGGCCGGTACCAGTGGCAATACCGGCACGATCAGTGGCGCGGTCTATAACACCAACGTCCAATATGTTGAGGTGGGTATCAAGATCGAAGTGGAACCCACCATCTATGCAGATGGTGAAGTAGCAATTCGATTAGCCTTGGAGGTCAGCTCCGCGGGCGATCCCAACCCGTTGGCAGCCCAAAATGGCACCATCGCCTACCCAATCAGCACGCGCAGTGTGAACACCGTGTTGCGCCTCAAGGATGGTCAAACGGAAATTCTTGGCGGCTTGATACAAGATCAAGACCGGGCCAGTGCGACGCGGATTCCAGGACTGGGCAATATCCCCTTGCTGGGCCGTCTTTTTGGGAGCCAACAAGATACGAAAAACAAGAAAGAAATAGTTTTATCGATCACCCCCAGAATTGTGCGAAACAACAAGCAAGTCGAGAGTGATTTGTTGGAAATGTGGTCTGGTACTGAAAACAGCCTGCGTTTTGGATCAAAGGTGGTGGGCTCGTCCAAAGGTCAGTCACTTGTGAACGCACCTAGTGCTGCTGCTTTAACGCCATCTCTTTCTCCTAGAGGCTTAGGTGCTATTCCAGTGCCAGTCAAAGCGGCTGTTGGGCAGCAACCAGTCGCGAACGCCTCGCTCTTGAAACCTGTGGGTTTAGTTGTTCCCCAGAGTGCCAAGCCAGGCGAGCAAATCTTAATGGCGCTGACATTACCAACATTGCCACCGGTGAATAACTTGGACTTGATGCTTTCATACGACCCGAGTCGCTTGAAATTTTTGTCTGTTCAAGAGGCAGATGCCGAGCGTAATTCCAAGGCAGCAGCGCATTTTTCGGGCGAGGCGGTCGGTTCAGACACCGTTCATATAGAACTGAGTGCAGGTCGAGGCGAGATTCTGCCAGCTACAGGCGGCTCATTAGCACAATTACAGTTCGAGGTACTTGAAACACAAGGTCCTACACAAGTCAGTATTGCCAGCTCCAGTTTGCGCAGTGCTGATGGCAGTGAGCAAGTGTTACCTGGTACCCCTTCCGTTGCTTTGGAAGTCAAGGCGGCGCCATGATGGTTGGCAGTGTACGATTACGAACAGCTGGTTTTACGCTGATTGAAATGGTTGTGACTGTGGCCATTGTGGGTTTGCTCGCTTCAATCGCTTTTCCCTTGGTTGAATTGGCCACTCGGCGCACTCAAGAGCGTGAATTGCGAGATGCACTTCGTCAGATTAGAGGCGCGATTGATCGTTATAAACAGGCCGTTGATGAAGGTCGCATACTTGATGATGCTAAAGGCTCTGGTTACCCTCCTAATCTGTCTGTTTTGGTCTCGGGCGTGACCGATGCAAAAAGTCCTGGCAAGGATCAAAAGTTTTTTTTTCTTCGCAGGATTCCGCCCAATCCGATAGGTGCAGATGGCAGTGTTGCGGCAGAAGTCAGTTGGGGGTTGAGAAGCTATGCCAGTGCCCCTGAGAGTCCACAGTCGGGCGCTGATGTGTTCGATGTGTACTGCTTATCTGCTGGAATCGGTCTCAATCATGTCCCCTATCGGGATTGGTGAGCTATGAAAATTCGATCAGCCTTGAAGCGTTTGAAAAGAGGGTTCACCTTGATCGAATTGATCATTGTGATGGCCATTGTGAGTTTGTTGCTAACGCTGGCTGCTCCACGTTATTTTCGCTCCGTAGAGCGGAGCAAGGAGACGGTTTTGAAAGCTAATCTGGCTTCAACGCGTGATGCCTTGGACAAGTATTACAGTGACACTGGAAAATATCCCGAGCAGCTCATTGACCTGGTAAATCAGAGGTACCTACGCACTTTGCCTTGGGATCCAATCACAGAGAGTTCAGAGACCTGGATCGTTTCTCCGCCGCCGGGTGGACAGGCTGGGGCGGTGTACAACATTTACAGTGGGGCGCAAGGCGCTGGCTCTAATCAAATTCCATATGCAGAATGGTAAATACAAAGGCTTCGTTTACGTCGGACTTTTGATTGGTCTGACTGTGATTGGCATTGGGCTGAGTGCTGTCTCTGAAGTCTGGAGCCAAAGCAGACAACGTGAACGAGAAGAGGAATTACTTTTTATCGGGAATCAGTTCCGACAGGCTATCACACGATATTATCTTGGCTCACCGCGCGGACAGATGCGCTTTCCGATGAGCATGGAAGAATTGCTTCAAGATGATCGCTCACCCGATGCATCACGTCGATATCTACGTAGGTTGTATGTAGATCCCATGACAAACAAGGCCGACTGGGGAGAAATTCGTTTGCCTGGAGGGCAGTTAGTTGGCGTTTACAGTCAATCCGATGACGCCCCGCTGAAAGTGGCCGAGTTCAGGCTGCGCGATAAGGATTTTGCTGATAAAACACATTACTCCGAGTGGATTTTTCGTTCGGCACTGCCTGCGGCCAATCCGATACTCTCACTCAATGCAGGTTATTCAACGCCTGCCACTTCACCTCCAGGAATCGGCTCCTCAACGTCCCCGCGTCCACCGACATCAACTCGGCCCGGTCTCGGATCAAGACAAAGATAAGTAGAAATATTGGTTATTAGATTTGCAACATTGCCTTTTTGTATAAGGCGAGAACTTTAGGCACGTATTTTTCGGTTTCCGTAAACTTTGGTATTTTTTTTCCAGCCTGAATAATGGCCATTTCACCCGCGTTATATGCTGCTACAGATAATTCGATGTCTTGCTGAAAAAAATCCATCAACCAGCGCAAGTAATGGCTTCCTGCAAGAATATTAACTCTGGGATCGAAGCTATTTGTGACACCAAAACGTCTCGCAGTTGATGGCATGAGCTGCATCAACCCTTGGGCGCCTTTGGGTGAAAGAGCGCGGGGGTTGTAGTTTGATTCGACCAAAATTACTGCGTGAATTAATGCAGCAGGCAAGTGGTAGGTTGTACTTGCTTCATTGATAAAAGGAATAAATTCTTTAGGAATGGATCGAGGTAAAACAGAAGGAACGAGCTCTTCATGGTTTGAATCGATGAGAAGCACTTCATTGACAATCAGAAGACTTGCATTGTCATCTTGGCTATTGGATAACAAAATTGAACCTGAGTCCGTGACTCCGCCATAAATTTGAGCGCGTGCAGTTCCTGTGGCAATAACCAAGCCAATTATCCAGGTCATGACGCACTCAAACTTCATGGCAATTTAGGCTCTCCAGTCTGACTGTGAGTAGTTAAACTCGTGCTTTTTTGCGACGCTCGTTTACGCGTACAACGCCCTCAAGTGTTTTTTCAATAAAAGATTGCGCTTCAAGTTTCTTCATGGTGCGTGTAACCATTTCTCGGGAGGCGCCCACCATCTTTGCGATATCCAAGTGTGATAATTTTTCCTGAACCATCAACTTGCCCTCGTTATCAGCAACCGCTGACTCCAATAAGGCAATTGCGACACGTTGGGAAACTTCCATTAATGCAAACGAGGAAATTTTTTGATTGGCTTGTCTTAGTCGCTTGACCAGTCCGCGCATGATCGATAAAGCGACCATAGGATTATTCATCAGGCAACGTAAAAATGCCTCTCGACTCATGATCAAAACGTCTAGCTGAATATCGGCAATGACAGTTGCAGAGTGGGGATCATTGTCGATCAGGCTCATTTCACCAATGCAGTCACCTACCTGCAATTTAGCCAGGATGACAACCCGGCCATTTGGGTTTGTCATAACTACGCGGGCACGTCCCGCCAGTATGATGAAAAGAGCGTTGGATTGCTTGCCATACTCCACAACGCATTCATTACGTTTGAAGCGTTTCTTCGTTAGATCATTGTTCAGAGAGTAAATCTGATCAGGTGTCAACATCTTGAGCCAAGGGACTCTATTAATCAGTTCTTGATTTGTAAGCGTCGGCATAAGTTACCCACTAAAACAAAGACTTTAAAACTGAAGAAATCCTACTTATTTTTTCAGAGAAATTTTATTATGCAGCACGAATGAAGAAGTTCAAATGTATGACCCGTGAATGCGGGTGGAAAGAAATAAGAGCGTTTAATAACTGCGTTTGATATGTACGCAAAATGCTTATTTCAAATTGGATTCAGAGGGAACATTCAGGCATGTCGCTTGGCATGGGCAAGAATTTGAATTTATGACTGATCAGTTAAAGTCATAAATGGAGCGGGTGATGAGAATCGAACTCACGTATCGAGCTTGGGAAGCTAGCGTTCTACCATTGAACTACACCCGCATTTGATGCTGTCAGTACCTGGCGGGTATTAATGCCCGCTGGCCTGGAGGTATGAGAGTTTACTTCAGGATGTCACCGATGCAGAGATATTTAATCTCGACATAGTCGTCCATTCCGTAGCGAGAACCTTCACGCCCCAGTCCTGACTGCTTGACGCCACCAAAAGGTACATGCTCAGTGGCCAGAATGCCGACGTTGATGCCTACCATGCCGTACTCCAAAGCTTCACTCACACGGTAGATTCGGCCCACGTCGCGACTGTAGAAATAACTGGCCAGGCCGAACTCGGTATTATTTGCTGCATCAATGGCTTCCTGCTCGGTGGTGAACTTGAAGACCGGGGCAAATGGACCAAATGTTTCTTCGCGGGCACACAGCATGTCGGCTGAAGCGTCGGCCACCACCGTGGGCTCGAAGAACTGGCCCGAGCCCATGCTGGAAAGGCGTTTGCCACCCACCACCACGCGTCCGCCCTTGGCAATGGCGTCATCCACATGGCGCTGCACTTTTTCCAGCGCGGCTTCTTCGATGAGTGGGCCTTGGTTCACACCGTCCTCAAAGCCGTTGCCGATCTTTGCGGTGCGCACTTTGGCGGCAAATTTTTCGACGAACTGGTCGTAGACAGCGGCCTGCACATAAAAACGGTTGGAACATACGCAGGTCTGACCGGCGTTGCGGTATTTGCTGGCGAAGGCGCCTTCAACGGCAGAGTCAATGTCGGCATCGTCAAACACGATGAAGGGCGCATTGCCACCCAACTCAAGCGACATTTTCTTGACGGTAGGCGCCGATTGCGCCATCAGGATGCGGCCCACTTCGGTAGAGCCGGTGAAGCTGATGTGGCGCACCACGTCGCTGGCGCAGATCACCTTGCCCACGGCAATCGAGTTGTCACCGTCCGCCGTGATCATGTTGAGCACGCCCGCCGGAATACCCGCACGTACCGCCAATTCGGCAGCCGCCAGCGCGGTTAAAGGCGTCAGTTCAGCCGGTTTGATGATGACCGTGCAGCCTGCGGCCAGCGCTGGCGCCACTTTGCGCGTGATCATGGCCAGCGGGAAGTTCCAGGGTGTGATCGCCGCACAAACGCCAATGGGTTGCTTGATCACCATCAGGCGGCGGTTGTTGTCAAACTGGGGCAAAGTTTCGCCGTTGACGCGTTTGGCTTCTTCGGCAAACCACTCGACAAAGCTGGCGCCGTACGCCACTTCGCCTTTGGCTTCGGCAAACGGTTTGCCTTGCTCGGCGGTCATGATGCGCCCCAAGTCTTCCTGGTTGGCCATCAGTAGATCAAACCATTTGCGCAGGATGATGCTGCGCTCTTTGGCGGTCTTGGTTTTCCAGGCGGGCCAGGCCGCGTTGGCAGCGGCAATGGCAGTTTCGGCCTCTGCGGGTCCGAGGTTGGCCACGTCAGCCAGCTTGGCGCCGGTAGCGGGGTCGAGTACATCAAAACGACTGCTGCCCTCAATCCATTGGCCGTTGATCAGGGCGTCGGTTTTGAGCAGGCTGGGGTCTTTGAGGAGAGACAGGGGAGATGTCGTCATGAAGATTCCTAAATTTTTATATATGAAATTAGGCTCTAGCGCAGGTGGGCTGTGCGTGAGCAGCTATGTTATTTGTAGTAAGTTGATACGTATTAGCTTAACGCCTGCGTCCGCGAAGCCACTCCAGCCCCAGCATCAGGGCAGTCGTGAAAATGATGAGTAACGTGGCGACTGCTGCAATCGTGGGCGTAATGTTTTCCCTGATGCCGGTGAACATTTGTCTTGGCAGTGTGACCTGGTTCGGACCGGCGATGAACAGCGTGACCACGACCTCATCAAAAGAGGTGGCAAACGCAAATAAAGCACCTGAAATTACCCCGGGTGCAATGATGGGCAGGGTCACTCTGAAAAAGGTTTCAATCGGATTGGCACCCAGGCTAAGGCTGGCTCGAACCAGGTTGTCATTGAACCCTTGCAGGGTCGCCAGCACTGTGGTTAGGACGAAAGGTGCGCCCAGTGCGGCATGAACCAGAATTAGGCCCGTATAAGTGTCAGCCAGTCCAATCTTGGCGAAAAACAGATAGGTGCTGACGCCCACCACCACAATGGGAACAACCATGGGGGCGATCAACAAACTCATCAATACGCTTTTCCCAAAAAACTGAACCCGAGCCAGTCCAACTGCAGCCAGCGTGCCCAGTATGGTTGCGATCACTGTCGCCAGGGGCGCGACGATGAAACTGTTGCGGGTGGCGCGGCTCCAGTCGTCAGAACTAAACAAGTTGTCGTACCACTGCAAGGACCAACCTGGAATCGGATAGGACAGAAAGGAGCTTGAACTGAACGAGAGCGGAATGATGACCAGAATGGGCAGCAACAAAAAGAGCAGAACGCCCACGCCCACCCCACGCAAGGCATACCAGCCTATTTTGTCTGCCAGGGTGGCGTAGGCTGGAAATATCGGCAAGGAGACAATTTTCATAGGTTTATCCCAGACTGAGTTCAGATTTGCCAACCCGGCGATACAAGCCATACAGCAACAGGGTGGTGGTCAATAAAACGGCACCCAAGGCACAGGCCATGCCCCAATTGACGTTGACATTGGTGTACTGAGCGATGTAGTAACTCAGCATTTGATCGTCCGCGCCGCCAAGCAGTGCGGGCGTGACGTAATAGCCAATGCTGAGGATAAATACCAGCAAGCCACCAGCACCTACACCTGGCCAGGTCTGTGGCACGTACACCCTGAAAAATGCGGCCAGCGGCGAGCTGCCCAGCGATATGGCTGCACGCAAATAGGTATTTGGAACGGATTTCATCACGCTGTAAAGCGGCAAAATCATGAACGGCAAAAGAATATGCACCATGGCAATGATGACGCCCAAGCGGTTAAATAGCAGCGGCAAGGGTTCATCCGTCAGTCCCAACCCCATGAGTGATCGGTTCACCAGTCCATTGGACTGCAGCAGAACGATCCAGGCGGCAACGCGAACCAAAATGGAAGTCCAAAAGGGCACCAGCACCAGAATCATCAGCATGTTCGCTTTTCGTGCCGACAAGGTCGATAGCCAGTAGGCCAGGGGATAGCCCAACAAAATACAGAACAACGTGACGACGGCGCTGATCTCGAACGTGCGAAGCAAAATCCTGACAAAAGCGGCGCTATCGGCATCAACCTTTGTGACATTTCCTTGAACATCGCGTTTCAAGTCAACTGAAGCCAGCAGGTAGTCGGGCGTCCAGCGGGCTGCATTTTTGGCGATGGCTTGCCAATAAATCAAATCGCTCCAGCGCGCATCAATGGCCAGCATGCGCTCGCGAACTTGTGCGGGAGCCAAATCTTTCTCCAGCGGTAATGCACGGTAGGTGGTCATGATCAAGGACCGAGCACCACTGACTTCGCTGTTGAGTCGGCGCGCCAAGGCGCCTGCATCCGATTGTTCCTGAATGCTGGATAAGTCATCAATCAGGGCGGTATAGGCTGCATCGGGTGGCGGTGTCGTGCGATTCCATTGCGCCAATGCGCTGGCCGTGCGCCCCAAGGTGTTGGCCACCTCGGGGTTTTCTACCGAACGCATCAAAAGTGCGCCAATGGGCACTAAAAAAGTGACCACCAGAAACAGCAGCAGCGGCAAAGTTAGCGAGATCGCGAAAATACGTCTTCGGCGCTCAGCACGACGCAACTGGCGCGCCAGGTTACCGGGGACCAAAGCTTTGGACTGGGTCATCGCGATCTCTCCTGTGTCAGCTTATTGGGCAGCCCAAGCGGCAAAGCGTTTCTCAAGCGCCTCACCTTGGTCAGCCCAGAAGCCGATGTTGAATTGCAACGAATTTTTTGAATTGGCTGCAGAGGTAGGCAACTTTGCGAGAACCTTGGCATCGAGTTTGGTCAGCGCCTTGGTGTTGGTCGGGCCATAAGAGATGTTTTTGGCGTAAACAGACTGGGCATCGGCGCTACTGGCAAATGCGATGTATTTCAAAGCAACGTCCTTGTTAGGAGAACCTTTGGGAATCACCAGGTAATCCAGATCGTAAATGCCACCGGTCCAGGAAATTTGCAGATTCTTGCCTTCGCGTTGCGCCGCATCGATGCGACCATTGAATGCAGTGGTCATGACCACGTCACCCGCCACCAAAAACTGGGGTGGCTGTGCGCCAGCTTCCCACCATTGAATGTTGGGTTTGAGTTCAGTCAGCTTGTTGAAGGCACGGTCAGCACCTTCTTTGGTGGCCAGCACTTTATACACATCTTTCACGGGTACGCCGTCAGCCATGAGGGCAAATTCAACGTTGTAGCGAGCACCTTTGCGCATGGCGCGTTTACCTGGGAATTTCTTGACGTTCCAGAAGTCTGCCCATGAGGTTGGTGCAGTCTTGAGCTTGTCGGCATCGTAGGCCAAGACGGTTGACCAGACAAAGGCGCCTATGCCGCATTCGTGGATCGCCACTGGTGTGAAGTCGGCCTTGTTGCCGATTTTGCTGTAGTCCAGTTTTTCAAACAAACCTTCATCGCAGCCGCGTGTCACATCAGGGGATTCGACCTCAACCACATCCCAGGAGACTTTTTTGGTCTCGACCATGGCTTTGATTTTGGCTTGTTCGCCGTTGTACTCCACGCTCACAATTTTGTTGCCGGTGGTTTTTTCAAAAGGCTCGACATAGGCCTTTTTCTGGGCGTTGCCATTGGCGCCACCGAAGTTGACAACCGTGATCTGGGATTGCGCGTAACTTGCAAACGAGGCGATGATCGCCACAGCTGCCACGATAGGTTTGAGTTTCATCGACGAGATCCTTCTAGGTAGGTAATAAATCAAGGAAGCTAGGTTTGCAGGCGAATCAAAGATAGATTCGCAGATGCTCGGGAGGCAAATGCAGCCAGACGGATTGCCCTGGATGAGGCACTGCATTTGCGGATAAAGGAACTTTGACCGTGGCTTCTGCTTGCCCCTGCAATTTGCAGCGAAGCCGCATATGGTCACCAAAATAAATGACATCGTCCACGACGGATTGAAGGCAATTCTCGGAGGGTTTGACGTCCCCCTGATGCACCACAATTCGCTCTGGCCGAATACAGGCCTGAATCCGGTTGGTGTCAGTAGCCGCGTTGATATTCAGGCCCACAAGTGCGTTGCCGCAGGGGAGCCGAATTGAACACTGGGCGTTTGATGTGGCCGTCACGGTCCCTTCAAAAACCGTGTTGTCACCAACAAAGCCAGCCACAAATCGATTGACCGGGGCTTCGTACAGCTGGGTCACGACATCTATTTGTTGAATCTCACCATCGCTAAACACAGCCACACGATCCGACATGGTCAATGCTTCAGACTGGTCATGCGTGACATAGACAAAGGTCAAGCCCAGTTGGCGATGCAATTCCTTGAGTTCAATTTGCATGTGTTCGCGCAGCTGTTTGTCCAGTGCACCCAAGGGTTCGTCCATCAAAACCAATTGGGGATTAAAGACAAGAGCCCGTGCCAACGCCACGCGCTGCTGCTGTCCGCCGGAGAGTTGTCCAGGATAGCGATCACCCATGGCACCCAGGTGAACCATGTCCAGTGCGCGCTTGACCTTGGCTTCGCGGTCCGATTTATTTACCTTGCGCACGGTGAGCGGGTAGGCCACGTTGTCGGCCACGCTCATGTGCGGAAACAGTGCGTAATTCTGGAACACCATGCCAAAGTTGCGTTTGTGAGGCGGTGTTTTGGTAATGGGTTTGCCCGATAGAAAAATTTCGCCAGAGGTGGGTGATTCAAATCCCGCCAGCATCATGAGCGTTGTGGTCTTGCCGGAACCCGAAGGCCCCAACAATGAGAGAAATTCTCCACCCTGAATCTCGAGGTTGAGATCGCGAACCACGAGCGTGTTGCCATCGTATGTTTTTTGAACTCCCGCAAACTTGACAAGTTCTTTGGATGACATTTGGGTGGAGACCTTTCAGCGTCTATTTCAAGAATAAATTAAATTGTTATATTTACAGATAGCAAAAAATATGCCTGAAATATTTCCTAGGGGAATTACGCTGCCTGAGCTGCGATCAAGGAGGCTTCAATAATGGCCAGACCTTCGTCCACAATGGCATTGCTGGCCGTCAGGGGCACCAGGATGCGGATGACGTTTCCATAGGTGCCGCATGACAACAGGATGAGGCCGCGCTTAGTCGCTTCAGCGCAAATCCGTTTCGTCAGGTCTGCATCAGGTTGGTGCAAATCGCCGCCTTTGCACAGTTCAAAGGCCACCATGGCACCAAGACCGCGCACATCGGCAATGCAAGGATTTTTGCTGGCCATGGATTTCAGGCTGGCTGTCAGGCGGACCCCTAACTGGCGGCTGCGTTCCAGTAAGTTTTCTTTCTCGAATACATCCAGTACAGCGAGCGCAGCAGCACAGGCCAGCGGACTGCCTGCATACGTGCCGCCCAGACCGCCAGGAATCGGCGCATCCATCACTTCGGCACGACCTACCACTGCCGAGATCGGATAACCGCCCGCCATGGACTTAGCCATGGTGATCAAGTCAGGTGCCACGCCGCTTTGCTCCACGGCGAACCAGGTGCCGGTGCGGCCTGCACCGGTCTGGATCTCATCCATGATGAGCAAAATACCATGCTGGTCGCACAGCGCACGCAGGCGCTGCAAAAATTCGGCAGGTGCTGCATTGAAGCCGCCTTCGCCTTGCACCGGCTCCACAATGATGGCGGCCACGCGGCTGGCTTCTACATCGTTTTTAAAGAGTGATTCCACTGATGCGATGGACTCATCAATGCTGATGCCGTGACGTGCATTGGGAAATTGCGCGTGGAAAATTTCGCCCGGAAAGGGGCCAAAACCGGTCTTGTAAGGGGCAACTTTTCCGGTTAGTCCCAGCGTGAGCAAGGTGCGACCGTGATAAGCGCTGGTAAAAGCGATGATGGCGGGCCGTTTGGTGTGGGCGCGGGCAATTTTGACGGCGTTTTCCACCGCTTCAGAGCCGGTGGTCAAAAACAGGGTTTTCTTGGCAAAGTCGCCGGGTGCCAAGGCGTTGATACGCTCAGCCAGCTCGACATATGGTTCATAGGCCAGCACCTGGAAGCAGGTATGGGTGTACAGGTCGAGCTGGGCTTTGACCGCCTCAACCACGGCAGGGTGCCGGTGCCCGGTATTGAGCACGGCAATGCCGCCAGCGAAGTCGACGTAGCGTTTGCCTTCGACATCCCATATTTCTGCGTTTTCACCGCGTGCGATAAATACTTCGTGGCTTTGGCCCACGCCGCGGGGAATTGCGGCCTTCCTGCGGGCCATCAGGGAAGCATTTGTCAGTTGGGTTTCGCGATCCATATCACTCCAGTAGGTTATTGCGGGAATTTGTAAACAACAGAAATGTAGGTCCATGCCAGCGCGGCTACCATATACAACTTGCCTCTTTTTTGGGGTGCACTGTGCAGTAAGTTGTCCCTGTACACATAAACCCTAGGGTCTTCATGTTTTCACTCAATCCACAAAGTTCGACGCCCCTGGTCTTGCAGATCGTGGAAGGATTTCGCCTTTCCATTCACAACGGGTCCCTGCGAGCCGGCTCCAAAGCGCCCTCTATTCGCCAGTTCGCCCATGCCCACAAGGTGAGTGTTTTTACGGTGGTGGATGCCTATGACCGGCTGGTGGCACAGGGTTACTTTGCCTCTCGGCCCCATTCTGGTTTTTTTGTTAAGCAAAGGCAAGTTTCAGCGACTGAAGTGCCCGGTCATGGGCCTAATTTCAGCTTTGACTCGATGTGGTATTTGCGCCGGATATTTGAAAACAGGGCGCTTCGCATGAAACCCGGTTGCGGCTGGATGCCAAGCGACTGGCTGTTTCAGGAGGGCGTTCGCCGCAGTTTGCGAAGTTTGGCGGCAGACAATGTGGACCTGGGCGGTTATGGCGAGCCCAAAGGCTATCCGCCCTTGCGCAAACTGGTGCGCGATCTGCTTGCAGAGCAGGAAATTGCGGTCAGCTCTGAGCAGGTGTTGCTCACGCATGGCTCCAGTCAGGCCATGGACCTGGTGGCACGTCGCCTGGTGCGACCCGGCGATGCGGTGCTGGTGGACGATCCCGGCTATCCCAATTTGCTTTTTTCGCTGCGGTTTTTGGGGGCGCGACTGATTGGGGTGCCGCGCACCCCAACCGGCTATGACCTGGTGGCGCTGGAGCAGTTGATTCTTGAACACCAGCCCAAAGTCTTTTTCACCCAGCCCCGACTGCAAAGTCCGACGGGTTCAATTGCCCAATTGGCGCATCTGCACCGGGTCATGCAACTGGCTGATAAGCATGATTTTCTGGTGGTGGAAAACGACATCTACGCCGATCTGGACCCCGAACCACGGCCGTCGCTGGCCAGTCTGGACCAGTTGAACCGGGTGATCTACATCAGCAGCTTTTCCAAGACCATTTCGCCCAATATCCGGGTCGGTTATTTGGCGGCTAATCCTGATTTACTGGAGGATTTGGCCCAGCTCAAGATGATCTCGGGGCTAACCTCGTCCGAATTCAGCGAACGTCTGGCCCATGGTGCCTTGATGGATGGTCGTTGGCGCAAGCATGTCAAAGGCTTGCGTGAGCGCCTGGCCAAAGCGCATGAAGTGGCCGCATCAAGCCTGCTGAAAATAGGATTTGAGCTTTTTTCAGAACCCAAGGCCGGTATCTTTTTGTGGGCCAAACACCCCGATATGCCCAACGCCACCGAACTGGCTTACAAGGCGGCTGAGCAGGACATTTTGTTGGGCCCCGGCAATCTGTTCAGTCCCGAACTGCAAGTGAGCCCCTGGCTGCGATTCAACGTCGCCTTTTGCGACGATCCAGCCGTCTTTGCCTTCTTTGAGAATCAGCGCCTTGCAGGCTGATGACTTAAAATTTCAGGTTCAAGTGCGCGCCTGACTTCAAAAATTTGAAGACCTGCGTCGCTTCAACACAAGAATTATTCAATCATTTCCCAGTCCGCCATGAACACACCTGTTTCCACTGCTTCCGTTGCTGAAATTCGCAAGACCTTTTTGGACTTTTTTGCCTCCAAAGGCCACACGGTGGTAGCCAGCAGCCCTTTGGTTCCGGGTAACGACCCCACGCTGATGTTCACCAACTCCGGCATGGTGCAGTTCAAAGACGTGTTTTTGGGCACCGACAAGCGCTCCTATGTTCGCGCCGCCTCGGTGCAAGCCTGCCTGCGCGCTGGCGGTAAGCACAACGACCTGGAAAACGTGGGCTACACCGCCCGCCACCACACCTTCTTTGAAATGCTGGGCAACTGGAGCTTTGGCGACTACTTCAAACGCGAGTCCCTGAAATGGGCGTGGGAACTGCTGACCGAGGTTTACAAGCTGCCCGCTGACCGCCTGCTGGCGACCGTTTACCTGGAAGACGACGAGGCCTACGACATCTGGACCAAAGAAATCGGCTTGCCCGCTGACCGCGTGATCCGCATTGGCGACAACAAGGGTGGCCGCTACAAGTCTGACAACTTCTGGATGATGGCCGACACCGGCCCTTGCGGCCCTTGCTCTGAGATTTTCTATGACCACGGCGACCACATCCCTGGCGGCCCTCCTGGCAGCCCCGGTGAAGACGGCGACCGCTTCATCGAAATCTGGAACAACGTGTTCATGCAGTTCAACATGGCTGAAGACGGCTCCGTCACCCCGCTGCCCGCGCCCTGCGTGGACACCGGCATGGGCCTGGAGCGCCTGGCGGCCATCTTGCAACACGTTCACAGCAACTACGAAATCGACATTTTTGACGCGCTGATCAAAGCCGCCGCGCGTGAAACTGGCACCACCGACCTGGGCCACAAATCCTTGCGCGTGATTGCCGACCACATCCGAGCCACCGCTTTCTTAGTGAGCGACGGCGTGTTGCCTTCCAACGAAGGGCGTGGCTATGTGCAGCGCCGCATCATCCGCCGCGCCATCCGCCACGGCTACCTGTTGGGTAAAAAGACCCCGTTCTTCCACAAGCTGGTGGCCGATCTTGTGGCACTGATGGGGGACGCTTACCCCAAGATCAAAACGGACGAGAAACGCATCACCGAAGTTCTCAAAGCCGAAGAAGAGCGCTTCTTTGAGACGCTGGCGAGCGGCATGGAAATTTTGGATAAAGCTTTGGACTTTGAGTTTGCTGCGGATTGGGGACGGAGAAACTTTCCAAAATTGAAATTAATTGGTAATGAAGTAAAGGATAGAAATTGCTACTTGTTTACTGAAAATGGTGAATATGCATTAACCCTTCGACTCGATGACAGTTCTATTTCGGACGACAAAGAAACACCTTTTGCAGTAAGAAACTGGAATGGTTTAACTCTTCCCGGTGATGTGGCCTTCAAATTGCATGACACCTTTGGCTTCCCGCTCGACCTGACGCAAGACGTATGTCGGGAGCGAGGCGTTACTGTTGACGAAGCCGGTTTTCACGCCGCCATGGAGCAGCAAAAGGCCAAGGGCCGTGCTGCGGGCAAGTTCAAGATGGACCGCGCGCTGGAGTACAGCGGCGACGGCAATGAGTTTGTCGGTTATGAGAAGCTCACAGTCGCTAGTAAAGTTGTAGCGCTCTACGCAGATGGCACGGGGGTTACGGAGCTAAAAGCGGGTCAACAAGGGGTTGTGGTGCTCGACACCACGCCGTTTTACGGCGAAAGCGGCGGCCAGGTGGGCGACGCTGGCACTATCTTTTGCCACACCGCGCTGTTTGAAGTGGGCGATACGCAAAAAATCAAGGCCGATGTGTTCGGCCACCACGGCGTCATGAAAACCGGCACGCTAAAGATCGGCGAGGGCGTGTCTGCCCACGTCAACTCCACCCTGCGCTCGGCCACCGAGCGCAATCACAGCGTGACTCACTTGATGCACAAAGCCCTGCGCGAAGTGCTGGGTGAGCATGTGCAGCAAAAGGGCTCGCTGGTCAACGCCGAGCGCACCCGTTTTGACTTTGCCCACAACGCCCCGGTGACCGACGCACAAATCCGCGAGATCGAGGCCAAAGTCAACACCGAAATCCTGAGCAATGCCGCCACCCAGGCGCGCGTGATGGACATCGAATCAGCCCAGAAAACCGGTGCCATGATGCTGTTTGGCGAGAAGTATGGCGAATCCGTGCGCGTGCTCGACATCGGCGCCAGCCGCGAGCTGTGCGGCGGCACCCATGTCAAGCGCACCGGCGATATTGGCCTGTTCAAGGTGGTCGCCGAGAGCGGCGTGGCTTCGGGCGTGCGCCGGATCGAGGCCGTCACGGGTCAGAACGCCTTGACCTATTTGCAGCACCTGGAAGACACCGTCTCCCAAGTGTCCGGCATCCTCAAAGCGCCGGTGGTCGAAGTGATTGACCGCGTTGCCAGCGCGATGGATCACGTCAAAGCGCTGGAGAAAGAAGTTGCCGCCCTCAAAGGCAAACTGGCTTCCAGCCAGGGCGATGAACTGGTGACGCAGGCGGTGGATGTGAACGGCGTCAAGGTGCTGGTGGCCATGCTGGCGGGTGCTGATACCAAGACCTTGCGCGAGACCATGGACAAGCTCAAGGACAAGCTCAAAACCGCCGTCATCGTGCTAGCCGCCGTGGAAGGCGACAAGGTCCAAATCGCCGCTGGCGTGACGCCTGACAGCACGGCCAAAGTCAAGGCCGGTGAGCTGGTCAACTTTATTGCCGCGCAAGTGGGCGGCAAAGGCGGTGGCAAGCCCGACATGGCGATGGCTGGCGGCACCGAGCCAGCCAAGCTGCCCGCAGCCTTGGCGAGCGTCATGGTCTGGGTTTCTGCCAAGCTCTGATTTGCTATTTATTTAGTAGCTGCCAACGCAGGCTGCGTGAGGGCTAGAGGCCAATTAACCATATAAGGTTGATTGGCCTGGGGCGTTGGTGTTGGCAGGCAGAGGCTGGTCCAGCCCGGCTGCGTGCCTGTGACTCAGGCGGTCAATGACGGCGTCGTCTTGCCGTATTTGAGGCTGCTTTCCACCGGAAGCCAGTTGCCGGTGGACTCCTGGCGACCTTGCAGCACGAAGCGTGGGTGTTCGGCCTGCAATTTGTCGGCAGCCAGTTTGGATAGCTCGCCGATCTTGCCTTTTTTCATGCGGTTGACGATCAGGCCCAACTGCGTGTCGGGGAAGTCGCGCAGCATGTCGTAATCGCCATCGCTGTCACCGGCCACAAAAATCGGACCGTAACCTTTTTTGCTGGCCAGTTCGCGTTTGATCACTTCGGTTTTTCCAGGCCCCCAGTTCAAAGGCCAGTCCTTGCGGTAGGCGTTTTTGTAAATCTCGCCTTGGCGCTCCAGGCGCAGGCCCAGCACCTGGGGTGCGGGTACGTTGTAGCCATATTTGGGCAAACTGGCGAAAACACTGACCACGTCCTCCAATGAGGCGGTGCTGACATAGACATCGATGCCATGCGTGCGCAAGGTGTCCATCAAGGTCGCAATTTCGGTGCACAGGCGAATGCCGTGAAAGTGCGTCACGCTCACCACACCGGCTTTGCCGCTTTGTGCGACCGGGCTGGTGTATTTGGTTTTGGTCAACGCCGCGCCCAGGGCCGCATCGTTGGAGGCCTCAGCCAGCGCTTTGACCTCGGCCACGCTCATGTTGGCAAAAAAGTAGATCACCCACGGGTAACCGACATGGACGCCATGGGTGTCATTGACAGCCTCGTACAGGTAATACAGCTTGGCGCGAAAGTCCAGAAACTGGGGTGTGGCGCTGATCTCTTCCAGCGACTTGCTGCCGGCAAAACCCTTGAAATTGGCGTGCAAGAAGGCGTAGTCAGCATCCAGGTCGGCGCAGATGGAGTCGAGTTCAACGATAGCACCGGCGGCATTTTTGTAGTCAGCCGTGAAGGGGCCGGGCGGCACATTCTGGCGGATGATGGCGCTGAATTCGGACGGCGTCAGCTTGAAGGACAGGGTGTTGATCTGGTACATCAGCAGCGCTTCTTCGCAGTCGTTCATGATGCTGGTGTTGTCCCAGTCAAACACGGCGTAAGGGCGGCGCTTGGCCTGGTAATGGGCCGATGTATTGCCGTGGCTGGCGACCAATTCAGCCACCAGCTCCCGGTTGCGGGGCGCCCATTTGGCTTGGTCCAGGGTCACGCCAGCAGGGGCCAACGGGCTGGCTTGGCCTTGTGTGGTCACACTGGCCAGGGTCACGCCAGCGGCGCTGGTCAAAACCCCGCCCAAAAAGCTGCGTCTTTCAAGTGTTTTTGTCATTTGAGTCATGTGTTGTCATCCTCGGGTCAAAAGTAAACCGGGATATTAGGATGCACACGATGACAATTTGATGTCAAAAGCCTCTCATTTGGCCGCGTTCACAGGTGTGGCAGGGCTCATGTTTTTGGGGTCGTGAAATTTGATCGAATTGCCCCCGTTTTCTTTGGATTGGTACATGGCCGTATCGGCCCACTTCAAAAGGTCGTCGGCACTGACCTGGTGGTTAAGGAACATGACGACGCCGATGCTGGCTGAGCAATGGTGTTCGATCATTGTTTCGGTATCGCCATCTTGATTCAATTTCAACACATAGGGCTTGTCCAGCGAGGTGCGTATTTTTTCAGCGATGAGACGGGCCTGTGTGGTGGATTCGGATTCATCCACATCCAGCTCGTTGAGTATCACCACGAACTCGTCGCCGCCAAAACGCGATACAACGTCCACTTCGCGCACGCAAGCACTTAAGCGATGTGCCACTTCAATCAGCAGCAAATCCCCGACTTGATGGCCCCGCGTGTCATTGAGCGTTTTGAATTTGTCCAAATCCATGAACATCAATGCGCTGTAACGGCCACTGCGATGGCTGGTCGCCATGGTCTGAACCAATAACTCATTGAGCAGGCGGCGGTTGGGTAGCCGTGTCAATGAGTCATGCAAGGCCAGGTCAAGAATTTGCTTTTCTGCCTGTTTTCGTTCCGTGATGTCGCGCGCAGCAGCAAACACGCCTTGCAGCTTCCTGTCGCGGTCATAAAAAGTAGTTGCGTTGTAGGACACCACGGTTTGCCTGCCTTCCCGGTCGCGGGCTGTCAGCTCGTAGTCGGTGACTTTCTTTTTGACCAGCACCAGCTTGATCGCTGCCTCGGCTCGTTCTGGATTGGTGAAATAGTTTTTGAATGGCGCGCCGATCAACTCGTCGCGTGTGCAACCGGTCAGTGCTTCCATCTGTTTATTGACATCGGTGATGATGCCGTAGGGGTCCGTGGCAATCAGTGCATCCGTGTTGGATTCGACCAGCGAGCGCGTGTAAAACTGGTTGTCACGCAGGCGCTGGGCGAGTTGCTGTTGATCGACCTCAATCTGCTTGCGTGCGGTGTTGTCAGTGCCAATCAACAGGTAACCAATGATCGTGTTTTGGGCATCGCGCAAGGCCGTGACGGACACCACGGCCGGGAAGCGGCTGCCGTCCTTGCGGATGTAGGTCAGCTCGTAGATGTCCTCGATGCCGCGTGAGGCTTTGAAGACCAGGGCTTCAAAGCCCGGTGCAATCGGGGTCGCCAACTCCGCGCTGAGTGCTTTGGCGCGCGCGATGACTTCCTGCGGGTCAGAAATGTCAGCCGGGGTGATCTTGTTCATGACCTCCAGGGCCGTGTAGCCCAGCATGCGTTCGGCGCCGACGTTGAAGATCTGAATCACGCCTTTGGCATCGGTGGCAATGCTGGAGAAATTGGCGCTGTTGAAAATGGCTTTTTGCAGAGCGCCAGCCTTGATGAGCGCATCTTCGGCCTGTTTGCGCGCGGTGTTGTCGGTGCCGATCAACAGGTAGCCAATGATCGCGTTTTGGGCATCGCGCAAGGCCGTGACGGACACCACTGCCGGGAAGCGGCTGCCGTCCTTGCGGATGTAGGTCAGCTCATAGATATCCTCAATGCCGCGTGAGGCTTTGAACACCAGGGCTTCAAAGCCCGGTGCAATCGGGGTTGCCAACTCCGAGCTGAGTGCTTTGGCGCGCGCAATGACTTCCTGCGGGTCAGAAATGTCAGCCGGGGTGATTTTGTTCATGACCTCCAGGGCGGTGTAGCCCAACATGCGTTCAGCGCCGACGTTGAAGATCTGAATCACGCCTTTGGCGTCAGTCGCAATGCTGGAGAAATTGGCGCTGTTGAAAATGGCTTTCTGCAGGGCGCCGGTTCGCAGCAAAGCCTCCTGGCGCTGAAGGGCCGCGATGCCGCCCTGTTGGCTATCTTCAGGCGGGGAGGGCTCGGTATCGCTGGTGTCTTTGTGCATGCCAACCTTTGTGTATGGGCATGACAAGCTTAGCCAGGCTGGTGTTAACCGTCTGTGCGCTTTCGCGCACTGTGGCAGTCAGTTGAAACTATTTGTTTGAGATGGCTCGGGCGATTGCACTCACCGGTACCCGGGTGAGGGGCTCGTTGCCCGGTTGTGGGTTGGCAGGCATCGGCTGGGTCACATCGGCCAGTGTCACCTTGTCCATCTCGGCCAGAAAGCTGCTCAGCGCGGTCTTGATCACTCGCTTTAACTGGCAATTTGCGGTAAGGGTACAGGCGTTGTGGCTGGCATCGAAGCACTCCACCAGTCGGAAATCGCTTTCCGACTGGCGCACCACGTCACCGAGATTGATGTCCGCTGCGGTTTTGAGCAAGCGCAGGCCACCGCCGCGACCGCGCGTGGTCTGGATCAAACCCTGACGCGCCAGATCGTTGACGACTTTCATCAAGTGGTTTTTGGACACGGCATGGCTTTGCGCCAATTCTGCAATGGTGATAGAGCGCTCGGGGTTGAGCGCACAAAACATCAAAACCCGCAGGGTGTAGTCGGTGTAGTCCGTCATTCGCATGGGGTCTGCCTTGTTTGAATTGGTTTGATATTTTAGGAGGATAAATTTTAAGATGCATAATAAATGTATTTATAAAAAGTTGCACAACTTTGAACCGTTCAATGTCATGAAAACAGAATCCTTACCCATCTTCAGCCAAGCCAAAGAGGCCATGCCATTACCTCCGGGCTGGCCCTTGCTACGCCTGGGGTTTCGTCCTTTTTACCTGGGCGGTGCCTTGTTGGCCGCACTGATCGTGCCGTTGTGGCTGGTCATGTTTTTTGGCCAGGTGCCGTTGATGCCGGCGGTTGCGCCCTTGTTGTGGCACGCTCATGAGATGTTGTTCGGGTTCGCCGTGGCCATCATCGTAGGTTTTTTGATGACTGCCGGCAAAGCCTGGACCGGGCTGGCCACACCGCGCGGGCCGGTACTGGCTGCGCTGGCCCTGCTGTGGCTGGCAGCCCGTGTGACATCGGTGCTCGGTCCTTACGCGCTTTATGCTGTGCTGGATGCTGCACTGTTGCCGCTGGTGGCAATTCTGATGGTCAGATTGTTTTTGCGGGCACGCAGTTATCGAAATTTGCCAATGGGGGTGATTCTGAGCTTGCTGGCATGCGCCAATTTGGCTTTTCATCTGGCAGTGTCCGGTGTGGTGACCCTGCCTGTCATGGCGCCTTTGTACGCCGCTCTGGCCTTGATTGTGATGATTGAAAGTGTGATCGCCGGGCGCGTGATTCCTATGTTCACCATGGCGGTCACGCCGGGTTTGAAGTTGACTGCAGCGGTCTGGGTGGATCGATTGGCGCTGGGCGTGACAGCACTGGGCTTGCTGCTTTGGGTGTTTGCGCCGCCCGGTGCAATGGGGCTGTTTGTGCTGGCATTGGCCAGTGGTTTGCATGTCAAACGCTTGGGCAGCTGGCGCCCGGCAGTCACCCGCAGTCGGCCGGTGTTATGGATTTTGCATGCCGCATACGCCTGGATTCCTCTGGGTCTTGGCTTGCTGGCCTTGGCGCAAATAGGCATTGTGCCGGTCTCGGCGGGAGTACACGCGTTGGCGGTGGGTGCCACCGGCGGGCTCATCATCGGCATGATCACCCGTACCGCGCGGGGCCATACTGGACGCCCCATCATGGTCTCCAAGCCCGAAGTCGCGGCCTACGCGTTGGTCATGATTGCCGCGGTATTGCGTGTGCTGTTGCCGTTGGTGGCGCCGTCGCTTTACATGGCCGCCGTGGTCGGCGCAGCCGTCGCCTGGAGCCTGGCGTTTGGGATCTACCTGTGGATCTTCACGCCCTGGCTCATGAGTACCCGTCTTGACGGCAAAGACGGGTGATTCCAGTTTAGTTTTTGGTGTTGAGTTCAATTAGCACTTCACCCGCTTGGGGGTTGTCGTAGCCGGGCAGTTTGACGTGCACATTGCCACTGATGGCGTCACTATCTTTGACCCATTTGTGTTTGTCCGTGCTGATCCAGTTTTTATACAGATACACGTCTGTTTTGAGTTTGACCTGCAGCTCTTTGCTATCGGTTTTTTCAAACAGGGTTCCTTGGACCTTGGTGGTTGCAGAGATCAGTTCACTGGCGGGCAAATACACAATGTACTCACCTTGCGCCGGTTTGGCTTGGCCAAGTTTGATGACAGGCAAGGCATCTAGAACTGTTGCATCGGGCAGGCTACCGGTTGTGCGTTGCAGGCCTGAACAGGCCGTAAGACCGCCCGCCAAGAGCAGGGGTAGGGCGAGGGAGGTTAATTTTCGGGTGATAAGGGATCGTGACATGGCAAAACTCCGTTTGACGGTTGAGCAAATTTCTCACGCAAGGTGAGGACGGGGCGGCAGCCCGGCGTTGTGATCAGTAACGACGGACTGGGTGAGGTTGAAAAGTTTTTGCAGATGGGTCAGATAGCTGGCAAAGGCGGCTCGGCCAGTCGCGGTCAGGGCGTAGGTGGTCTGCACCCGGGGGCCACCGCCACGGCGCTCTTGCAACAGGTAATCGGCGGCCAGCAGTTTTTTCAGGTGCGCATCCAGATTGCCATCGGTGCATTGCAGGACGCGTTTGAGTTCGCTGAAGGTGGCTTCGCCCCGGCCTATCAAATAAGCGGCAATTTGTGTGCGCAAAGGCTGGTGCAACAGCGGGTCCAGCGCATCGGTGAATTCCTGGGAAGGCGTTGTGTTGTCCATGGGGATCTCGGGGCTGGTTGGTGAGTTCATCGCGGCTGACCTCCGAGTTCAATCTGGGCCCGGCTGGTGACTTTCAGGCCGCTGCTCTGGCTCAGGTCGGGTGTCACGTCCAGTTGGGTGATGCGCAGCCAGCCGGCCGAGTCTTGCCAGTCCTGGCCCGTGCGGCGCACATGGTGGCTGAGCTTGCCGTCAACCAATAAAAAATCCAGGTCTTGTGCCACGGCGTAGGTCAGGCGAGCCCCGTCGTTGACAGGCTTGAGGACACTGCCCTCAATGTCCAACTGCAGTTCGATGGGGGTGCCCGCCTGCACATGCAGGGCCAGGTAATGCGGCCAGCGGGCGGGGTCGTTGCCCAATTGCAGCAAGGTCTTTTGGGTATAGACCGCAATATCCTGCGGCAGGCCCTGGGTTTGATTCCATTGCACGAAGGCCATGGCGGGCAACACGCTGGCTGCCAGCAAGCCCATCACGCAGGCCATCAACCGGCCTAGGTGCGGCACCGGCAGAACCTGGCGATGCAGCAACCAACCCAGCAAAGGCAGGCCGACGCCCGAGGTGCTGATCACCAGCGGGCGGTGCCATGCCAGCGGCAAGCCGCTGAGCAACACCAGCAGGGCCAGTAAAAAGATGGCCGCGCCAGCCCATTCCACCAGTTCCTGTGAAAACAAGCCGTGCAAGAAAAGACCCAGGCCCACCAAGGCCAGCCACACCATGTAGATCTGGTATGCCCCGCCAAAAAAGAAGGTGCTGCCGGTGTACAGGACGGCTGCGGCCAGCAGCAGCCACCAGACCTTGCTGACTTGCACATGAACGAAGGGCAGGGTTTCTTCGGCCTGCTGGGCCGCGGCCTGGTTGGCGCGCCAGTCCAGGTAGCCGGTGAGCCCCATGCCGCCGCCCAGCCACAACATGGCGATGACGGCTTGCAACGTGGGTTGTCCTTGCAGGCCTGTCAGGCGCAGCAAGGGGTCGGTCGTCAAGGCCAGCAGTGCAAACGCGCTACCCCAGCGCACCAGTGAGCCGGGTCGCATGCGAATGGGTCGGTGACCGGCCACCAGCAAATTTTGCAGGGCCGCCAAGTGCGTCAGTGAGCGAGTTGGTGATGTCATGGGTTGGGTACTTTCAGGGGGGGCGTAGAAAACGGACAATAAAATCCGTTAGTGTTGGCCACGTTCTCGCAAACCACCGTTTTTGAGCATCAAAAGTGAGAAAACGGACCTTTACAGTGGCTGCAGCCCGAAAACGGCTCTTAAAACCTGTTCTCGAAACGGTGTGACCATTTCGACGAATTTTGAGAAGCCGAGCAGGCCACCACCGCGCAAAGCCGCGCCAGTTGAGGGTTGGTCGGGATTCATGTAATTCACGGCAAAAAGTGAGTTAAATCCTTGAATTAATGGATCTTTTTGGCATGGTCTAAATCCGCCCTATTGGGCCATTTGCGAAACCAAAAATCAACAACTTAGCAGCGTTTCTGCCCGAAATTACATGAATCCCGACCGACCCTCATCGTGGCCGGGGAGCGATGCGACAACGCATTGTTTTGGCTTGGGAAAATTTCAATTCTATTTATTTGCAATGCTCTGTACCGCTGTGACCCACGTAGTTCCGGCAACGGCTGCTGAGTCGCGGTGGTGACCGTCCGGCACAAGCAGCAAGAGTTTTGGTTCCGATGCCAAGTCGAATAGTTCTTTGCTCATCTCTACCGGAACGGCAGCGTCTAATTCGCCATGAACAAAGAGCTTGGGTACTTTAATTTTTCCAATTTTATTTCTCGAATCAAATTTCTGACTGAGGACAGACGACAAGGGGAGCAAACCAAACAACCCAAACTCAGTTCTTCCAGCCACGTCAGCAAACGAGGTATATGCTGCCTCTACAATCAAAGCGTCAAGGTGCGACTCGGTTGTTGCAACCTCAATTGCAACCGCCGCACCTAATGAATGGCCGTAGATCAAATGACTATTGGCGCGGGGTGATAAATTTAAAAGTCGTTCCCAACCCACTCTGGCGTCGG
>Ga0209123_1000280_pt1 | contig 72643 bp, 69 predicted proteins | sample BarGraIncu00431A_FD_184500 | JGI IMG/M metagenome (GOLD analysis project Ga0209123, IMG submission 184500) | Arctic peat soil microbial communities from Barrow, Alaska, USA - Barrow Graham LP Incubations 004-31A (SPAdes) (version 2) | ecosystem: Environmental > Terrestrial > Soil > Wetlands >... | reverse complement strand
CGTTTTCGTTTCAATCGGGGTAATTGTCTTACGCAAAACTCAACCTGATCTTCCCCGCTCATTCAGAGTTCCATGGGTACCGTTCGTTCCCATTCTAGCGGCGTTATTTTGTCTGATTCTCATGTTTATGCTTCCTCTCATAACTTGGATTCGCTTTTTTGTGTGGCTGGCAATTGGGTTTATCATTTATTTTGGTTATGGTATTCGTCACAGTGTTCTCGGCAAATCTCTTAAATAAGGATAACGAATGAAACAGAGATGAGGCTGACCTTATAGGGGTCAGCCTCATCTCTGTTTCATTCATACTTGGGATATATTATTGACTCGTCATCAAGGTACTCATTATTTCTACTTGTTCACTGGCACTGTAGAAGAAGAAATTGGAGCAATAGTCTTTTTTTCAGCCTTTTTCTTCTTCTTTTCTTTATTCCTAGGACTTTTATCTCCCAAAGTAACTACCTCCAATCATTCTGTAACTTAAGTATACGCTCTTCCTTATGTTGCCGCCAACAGCCGTATCGCTCATAAACGTCGTGGTCCCCTTAACGGGCATTCTAAGGATCACTTACACAACCCTACCTTATTTTTGCTAGCTAGAGAAGCCTATTTCAACCACATACAGACCAGTGTGGATATTTCTGTACAATAGGACGCAAAGAAGATGTGCCAAGGATCATCCACATGATCCTTGGCACATCTTCTTTGAAATTTCAGTTTACCTTAAGAGCCGAGCCTAACGGAAATGAAACGCTTTTCGTTATTTCTGTTTCAATCGATGGGTCCAAGCCACCAAGTTGACAAGCATGGTCTTAATGATTTCTTTCGTTTTCTCGTCAGTCAAGTTGCTGTTTTTATCCACCTTGTCCTGTACAACGCCTACCATTACCTCCGGTTTATTGATAGGGTGCATGTTTAAAAAAACGCACGTTTGTCTCAAATGATATTGAGCCCGAGCCGTTGCAATTGCTCCAATGGACGCGCCCATAATGGCAAGCGGTTTATCATCGCAAGAATTATCGCCATAGGGACGTGATGCCCAGTCAAGAGCATTTTTAAGTACACCAGGCATTGAATAGTTATATTCAGGCGTCGCAATGACTATAGCGTCTGCAGCCTTTAGCTTAGCCTTAAACTCTGTGACCCTAGCCGGTGGGAGTGCCTCAAGGTCTTCATTAAATGGCGGTATACCCTCAAGATCAAAAATCTCAAACTCAGTGTTTTCGGGCACCAGTTCAGCCGCAGCCCTCAGAATAGCTTTGTTAAAGGAAGCCTTTCTTAAACTTCCTGCAAATCCAAGAATTTTTAATTTTTCCATTATTCATTTCCTCCTTACAAATTAATTGGTATTTTAACGCTTAACAATTGTATGTTCAAGGTCTACTCTACCTTTTCCCCTTTTAACCTCAACCATTCAACAATCTCTTGCTTTAAAATTTTGCCCCCTGCTTCAGGTAAGGGAATTACTAAATCATGCATAAACTCTTCGTAATATTTAGCAGTTTTCGTATGATCTACATACAAAGATAGTACGTTTTGAGCAAATATTGCCGGGCCCGTTCCCTCTGAACTCCAATTCATGCCGTTAGGCGACGACTGGATGCTCGCTTGTTCAATATTACAACGAGGAACCCCCTCTTTATCACGCCAACAAATAATTTCTTCCATCAATAAAACCTTCTTTCTTAAAAATAAACCCCTTAGAATGTAATAACTCTAATTTAACACACATTATAGAAAGATGCAATGAGTCCAAATCCATGTTGTTTCTCGCTATTAAATTAAATCTTTAACACTTGCCTCTAACGCACCAAGTAAACGATGAAAGCCCTGGGGATTTTGCGCCGGTACCCTGTATTGTTTGTTAATCTCAATTTGCATTGCTGGAATTCCTAATTCACGAGCTATAAAATTAGCGATCGTATTGGGGCCGGAAGCGGCAAAATGGTCATGAGAAATTTTGCTTAACCCGAAGGCCTGGAAGTTGCGCTCCACCACTTCCATCATTCTCGTGTTACCCAAAAGGGTTCTTCCCCCATTCGTACCAAAGTCCACATCGAAGTCACGCTCACGGGCGGCTCCATGGAAGTCTAGTACGAACTTCACTTTTCCCTTAGCACACATCTCAGCAATTCTTTCTTTATAGACACATGGGCTGTCAACGTTAGGATCACCACCATAAAGCTTCGTCGTTGCAATCGCATGACAACCTGTTCGCTGATTTAATAGGTATACGATAGAACCTGTGAATTGATCTGACATCTTAATCTTCTTGTGTCGATAGTGCCTTACCGAATGCGGGGCCGACACCAAAACTGGCAACTTCCCGAGGGAAAACCAAAAGGGGTCTTCTTGCTTTGGGTTCACTCTCCTATCCGTCTTATAAAAATAGACGCTTTCTATATTGACTGCTTCTTCATTAAGACGAGATCGATTAAACGATTCTAGAATATCGTCTGATTTGACCAAAATACTGCCCCCCAGTTCTATTCAAACTCCCACAAATCGAGGCTTAGGTTTCCATGCTGAAAAATACTTTTAAACAGTTTGGGCTTATTGCTCGTATTACTTGTCCCTAGCGCAATGAGCAAATTAAGAAAATGCTCATTTCTCGGTACTGCCAATCTTGAATTGGGCGCAAACTTTTGGTAATCCAACAGTGCCTCTAAATCGTTAGTCTGTACTTTATCCTTGATCCAGTTGTTAAATTCGCTTGCCCAGCCATCCACATCTTTCGCATCAAATCTCAGGGTTCTTAAATTATGAACGATTCCTCCGCTACAGATAATAAGATAATCGTTTTCTTTCAGTTTACGTAAACTTTCCCCAATTCTGTAATGTTCTATTGGGCTTAGTTCTGTATTCACAGACATAGTGACGACCGGTATATCGGCTTTCGGATATAATAATTTGAGCATTGTCCAAGCACCGTGGTCAATGCCTCTCGTCGAATTCAGCTTGCTCGGAATATGTTGATCCAACAAAGTGCTTTGAATTTCTTGTGCTAAATGGATATCACCAGACACTGGATAGGAAGTTTTATACAACTCATCGGGGAAACCATAAAAATCATAGATCATTTCATAGTTTTGAGTACAACCAATTTGTTGAACGGGTGACTCCCAGTGAGCTGAAAAGATAATAATTCCCTTAGGCTTAGGAATGCTCTTAGAATAATTCTTTAAAAAAGCTGTAAACTCATTTTCTTCCCAAATTATTGTCGGTGATCCATGTCCAACAAAGATTGAGTTTATCATGGTCTCATCCCCTCTTACTCAAATTGAAGCGTTTTACCAAACACTTTTGTAAAGTATGGTCCACAGCCCTCAACTTCTTTACGTTCCCCTTCAGTGGTGCCCTTTGCGAGTAAATGTAAGAATAAACGATCTGACCTTAACTTGCATTGAACCTTTGTAATATTTCCATTCCTTTTTCGATCAAAAGATTCAGCCAATCTCAAAATAATCCCGAGCCTTTGAATGACATATTTATCTTCGTCATTTAATAACGAGACATAGGGAGAATTATCAATGTCGAAATTTTCCTTCACGCTAAGCATCATGGTATACGCTGCTATAATCAATTCTTTATGTGTTAAGCCATTAATCGGCGAATTAGTGATCATATAAAAATTGTGTTTGTGATAGTTATAAAAATTAATAGTTTTACCACAATCATTGAGCATTGCCGCTGTTTTTAATATTTTATAGGAATTTCCATGGTAGTTATGTAAAGGCTTCAACTGTGTATATAAGCTTTCAGCGAGCTTCCATACATGGTGAGCATGGGTCTTATCAAGATTTAATGTTTTTATCACATTATTGAGAGAAGACTCTAGCACATCTTTCATCACCTGTTTTCCTCGAAGGATTTCATAGGTTAACCCTTCCCTGAGTCCACTACCACTGACCGTCAGTCGCGGATTGTTACAATATTTCATTAAAGCTGTCACCACTGAGAAAGCCCCAATGAATATATCGCTTCTGTCCTTAGAAAGACCCTTGATCTTTTTTCTTTGATCTTGATTTTTATATTTTATTAAATCGTAGATTTTTGAGACTTCAGTGGACTCCATTTGGTAATTATGAGACCGATCTATGGGGTAATTAATGGACTTCCTTGAAATTCTTCCGATGTTTCGAACTGTTCCTCCGACGCCTATAAGGGGTAAATTCTTGACTCCCTCAAGCCATGCAACCTTCTTAAACTGGGCCATTAGATACTTTTTCAACTCTTTTTCAGTGTGACTATTCATGACTTCCGTTAGTTTAAATTGATCAGTTAATGTAATCGCCCCAAAAGGAAGGCTAATAGCTTCCTTTTTCATCTTATTTTTTACCCAGATCAGTTCCGTACTTGCTCCACCAATATCCATGATTAGCCCATCTGAAAAATCAACGCTATTAATCACGCCGAAATAATCATAGTATGCTTCTTCCTCGCCTGTTAAAACCCGTATATCCATATTCAAACTTGATTTAACCATGTGTAGGAATTCCTTCTGATTACTTGCTCGCCTGACGGCCTCAGTAGCCACTGGAAATATGTTGCACTCTCCTAATCCTTCGCACAAAGATTTGAACCTTGACAGTGTACTAAGTGCTTTTCCCATCCTGATGGGATCAAGTCTACCATCCGTCATATCCATTCCTAATCTGACTGTTTCCTTTACCTCATCGATCACTCGAAAATAGTTCTTTTTACCACTTTCTATTAAGATTAGTCTCATTGAATTAGACCCAATATCTATGACGCCAATATTTTTCATTTTTATTTCTCCCTAAAATATAATATAATATGCTAAACATAGTTAATATTATATGACTTTTAATTTACTTTCAAGTTTGATTCAAATTCCATCATTTTCAATCAATAAATTAAGCCCTTTAATATCGATAGAATCACAATATACACAATATACAACCTAAGGAGCCAGAAGCATGAAAAAGATAAAGAATGAAGTTGTCGCGGCGATTAATGTGGGTTCTGATTTTTTGAAAATGAGTATTGCACAATTGAATCCTGATGGCACCTTAAAGATTTTAGAGGAAACCTCCCTTCCCAACAATATTGGAAAGGATACCTACGCCAAGCGAAGGATCTCGCCTAGAACCATCAAGGAAACCTGTGCGGGCTTAAAGAGCTTTTCTAAGCTAATGAAGGATTACGATGTCAAAATATATAGAGCTGTGGCAACAAGTGGACTTCATGAGGCAGATAATCGTGACTACATCATTGAACAGATCAGACTTGTCGCCGGAATTAATGTTGAAATTATTAATAATGTCCAAGAACGATTTTTAATCTATAAGGCCTTAAGAAATTATCTGAATGAATTTGATAATATAGACCTGACAGATTCGATTATCGTCAATTTAACATCAGGTGGTGTTGAAGTTTCCATGTATGCTACCGACGGATTAAAATTTACAGAATATCTTAAAATGGGCCCCTTGAGATTAAGCGAGATTCTAGCGACTTTAGAAAAGAAAACGATCTCTTTTCCAAAGGTTATGGAAGAATATATTGAAAGTAAAATATATCTACTGAAGCCAAAGATGAAAAAAATGCAGATAAAGAATTTTATTGGGCTTGGTGGTTATCTTAGCACGATCTTGGAAATGTGTGATTTGAAAAATCAAGCTTATATCAGCAAGGAACGTTTGGAAGAACTCTATCTCAAGGTGCGAGAGATGAATACCGACCAGATGGTTGCTGAGTTTAATATGTCCTCTGCTAATGCAGAATTAATATTGCCAGCCATCTTACTGTTCCATAGCTTTTTAAGCCGTACAAAAGCCCCAGGTATCTACGCCCCCATGATCACCAACCGTCAAGGAATTCTGTATGGACTGATTGATAAGTTATACGAAATACCAAGAAAAACAAATGCTGAGAATGATATTATTAGTTCAGTATGGTATATGGCGGAGAAATATGGTGTTGATAAACAGCATGCTTCCTATGTAGAAAAAATGGCCTTATCCTTGTTTGATAAAACCTGGAAATATCATAGACTTGGGTATCAAGAGAAATTATATCTCCAAGTCGCCGCAATACTTCATGACTCGGGCAATTATGTTAGCCTGAGTGAGCACGGCAACCATTCCTCCAATATTATTAGAACTCAGAGCATCATGGGCTTCTCTGATAAGGAACTAGAATTAATTGCTAATATTGCAAAATACCATACCACACGGATCCCTACTTACTCTGATCGAAGTTATTATGTATTAACTCATCACGAAAAAATCCTTGTATCTAAATTGTCTTCAATTTTAAAAATTGCTGAATCCATGGATATTTCACATATGCAAAAGATTAATGATATTGAATTACAGATGTCAGATGACGCCCTACAACTTAGACTAATCAGCAATAAAGATATTCTCTTAGAAAAATGGGACATCATGAATAACGTAGAATTCTTTCAAGAAGTCATGGGTATCAGAATAGAACTGAAAGGATAAGTGAATTTGAAAAATCATACTTTTTCAACCTTACATTTTATCAATAGAGAACTTAGCTGGCTAGAATTTAATGAACGAGTTTTGGAAGAAGCACAAGATACTAATAATCCTCTGCTCGAACGCTTGAAGTTCATTTCAATTGTATGTTCCAATCTGGATGAATTTTTTATGATTAGGGTAGCCTCCTTACAGGATATTGTCGAAGCAAACTTCATCAAAATTGACCCTTCAGGCCTTACACCCACTGAACAAATAGAAAGGATATCAGTCAGAACCCATAAACAGGTCTTTGATATGTACAATTGTTACAATCGTTCCTTGAAAAAATCTTTAAAGAAAGCTGATATTCAATTTATTAAAACTAAGGACTTAAATAATATCCAGCTCGATTTCATTCGAGACTATTATGATAATAACGTTTTCCCCGTACTAACCCCTATGGTTGTGAATAAAAATCAACCGTTTCCCTTAATTTTAAACAAAACTCTCAACATTTCATTATTATTGGAGGATAACTCCAATCCTGATAACCACCTGTTTGGAACAATTCAAGTCCCTTCAGTCTTAAATAGATTAGTAGAAATTCCTGCCTTAGAATCTCAGAAATGCTTTATCCTTTTGGAAGAAATTATTAAATTAAATCTAACATCTCTCTTCGATGATCATACAATCATGTCAACCGGGTGCTATCGTATTACTAGAAATGCCTTTTTAGATGTTGACGAAGATGAATCAGAAGATCTCCTTACTGCCGTCCAGTTATCCTTAAAGCAACGAAAATGGGGAAGTGCAATTCGCTTAGAAATTGAACACGGTCTCAATCCCCTGCTACTCAAATTATTAGAAGAAGAATTGGAGATTTCTACGGAAGCAGTCTATAAAATCAGTGGACCCATTGATCTCACTTTTCTGATGAAATTAAGTGGTCTTAAGGGCTATGACTCCCTACGATATGAGCCTCTCAAGCCAAACGGATATACTAACCTTCAAGATGAAGACAATCTATTCCAATCAATTTCGAAGCAGGACATCCTACTTCATCATCCCTACGATTCCTTCGATATAATTGTCGATCTCGTGAAACAAGCGGCCGAAGATCCGAATGTTCTTGCGATTAAACAAACACTATATAGAGTCAGTGGCAACTCCCCCATAGTCGAAGCACTCGCTCAGGCTGCCGAAAACGGAAAACAAGTGACCGTTCTATTAGAATTGAAAGCACGCTTTGATGAACAAAATAATATAACATGGGCAAAAAAACTAGAAACTGCAGGTTGTCATGTCATTTATGGACTTGTTGGGCTGAAAACTCATTGCAAGATATTATTAATTGTTCGCCGTGAGGATGGTTTGATTAAGCGTTACGTCCATCTTGGAACTGGGAATTATAATGATGTTACGGCAAGATTATATACAGATCTGGGTTTATTGACAGCAAACCCCTATTTTGGAGCGGATGCTTCCGCTATCTTCAATACCTTATCAGGCTGTTCCAGCCCCTCCCATCTTTACAAGATGACGCTTGCTCCCATCGACCTTCGGAAAAAGTTCTTAGATTTAATACACAAGGAAAGCGAATACGCAAAATTAGGGAAAAAAGCTAAAATCATTGCCAAGTTAAATTCTCTAGTTGATACAGAAATTATCGAGGCCCTTTATAATGCCTCGTCTGCCGGAGTTACAATTGATTTAATTGTTCGTGGTATATGCTGTCTTCGGCCTAAAATTCCCTTGATTAGCGAGCGTATTACTGTTAGGAGCATCGTCGGAAGGTTTCTAGAGCATAGCCGTATCTATTATTTTTATGGAGACGGCGAGGAATTAATGTTCCTTTCAAGTGCCGATTTGATGAAACGAAATTTAAATAGAAGGGTTGAACTTTTATTTCCAGTCGAGGATCCTATGGCCCGAGAAAAAGTAATGACAGTCTTAGACTTAGCCTTACAGGATACCACGAAATCACGAATTCTAGATGAAGACGGTATCTACCATAAAATCGATAAAAGAGGAAAAGAAACGATCAATAGTCAGGAAATATTCCTTCATCCTCACTCTTGTGAAATGCTACCAGATGAAGTAGTTCTCGCTCGTTCAACCTTTGTACCCGTTATCTCCTATAAAGGGCTAGAATCTTGATTTTGCTGAGAAATGTTATATACTTGAAATAACGATCCTGAATTTATCGATTCCGTGATTCATTAATAATCGGACACGTTAAAACTATAATTGGAGGTTTAATTATGACGAAAAAAGTAGCGAGTCCTTTAGCGCAAGACGTCACTTTAGAAGTTGCTCCCTTACCTGTCACTGAAAGTGAAATTGCAGCCTTACCTGTCCTTGATGCTGAAGTGGAACCTGAAGCGAAAGTCCCCTCTGAAGAGCCCGACAAGGATCAGCAGGAGTTAAAAATCCTTCAGCTTAAGATCGCACAATTAGAAGATAAGTTTGCTAAACTTCAAACAGAACTAAACACTCATGTCGATAAAAAGAAGCTGAAAAAGTTAAATAAAGGAAAGTTCAACAAAGACAAAAAAGTCAAGTGTAAATGCAAAGATAAAAAGGTAGATATCGCTAACTGCAAATGTGAAAGCAAGAAATTAGACAAACTAGACAACATAAATAGATTAGACAAACTAGACAAAGAAGACAAAGATAAATAAAGCATTTTTCCTAAACAGGAGGTAATTCAATTACCTCCTGTTTAGTTCAATACTTATCGAAAAAGTAAACTGTCATTGCCAATGGAAGCGCAATTTATATCAAAAGGAGTTATCAAAATGTTAAAGAATTTTACGATAAGTTCAAATACAAAGGTAACCTTAAAAGATTTCAGTCCTGCTGAAACGGATAAGTTAGAGAAAAAAGATATTCAAGATAAGTATTCAGAGCTACAAGAACGGTTTATTGAACTTCAAGAAGTCTTCAGTGCCTCTAAGAAATTTAGCCTACTCATCCTATTGCAAGGAATGGATTGCAGTGGCAAGGATGGTACTGTTAAGAAGGTATTAGCAGGCGTGAATCCATGTGGATTTGTCGTTCACAGTTTTAAGCAACCCAGCCCAGAGGAATTAGAGCATGACTATCTTTGGAGGGCCCACAAAGCGGCGCCGATTAAGGGTAGTATCACAGTGTTTAACCGCTCCTACTATGAAGATGTCCTTGTGACACGAGTGCATAAAACAATTGATGATTCTACCGCGTTGGCTAGATTCAACGAAATAAGTGAATTTGAGAAATATCTTGTCAGCAACGGAACGATTGTATTAAAGTTCTTTTTACATATATCCAAAGAATTTCAACAGAAAAAGCTCCTTAGCAGATTAGAGACGCCCGAAAAGCATTGGAAGTTCTCCATGTCGGATCTTGCTGAGAGAAAATTCTGGGACAAATATCAAAAATGTTATGCAGACGTGCTTTCTAATTGCAGCTCTGAGCAAGCACCTTGGTATATTGTACCCGCAGATCACCGATGGTTTAGAGACTATATCGTGCTCCAGAGAATTGTAACGACACTAGAAGACCTAAAGCTGGAGTTCCCCGAAATTAATGGGACGATCGCAGAATTAATCAAGGAGGTCAAAGAAAGTAATTAAGATTGGAATTGGTTGAGACACGAACCTTAAACGACACGCACCACAATCTTATGTAAAACGTCTGTCGTATATCCCAAATGAATGGCTGAATCTTTAATATGGTGGTAAACTTCCCTATATTTCAAGGCATACATCGGGTCTGGATTCTTAAATAACGCCACCATACCCACTCGATACTCATCTTCTATTGTAGCTTGCACCGTGCGAATTTTTCCTATTTGAATTTTAGACTTGCGTGGATCTTTTCTTAAGAGCTGGATTGCCTCAGCAAGTTGATCAGTGCCTATCTTTAATTGCGGCACCATGGCCTCAATAATTGAATCGGCAACCACGCCAAAAGCTTCCATTGCGGTGAGTGTTGATTTTGCGTATTCGATAATCCTATCCATCTCAATGGACAGAGAATATATATCCTGTCGGTCAAAAGGTGTGGCAAAGGCTTCTATTAAATTGTCTTCCATTGTAAAACGACACCGATCTGCCACGTCCGCCTCTTGTAATAAGAGCTCATAGTCATCTACAGAGCGACCACTAAGCCAACGTCTTAAATATTCCACCACGTTCGTCGTGGCGACTGCCTGATCCCTAATCATCTGATGGAAATCGTGCTTTATGGGAAACAACCGCTCCCAAAAATTCAGTTTAACCATGTTTACCTCCTCAAGCTATACAATCGGTGAGATACTCCCACCCTTACGTCATTCGCTGTAGTATATAAAATACCAAGGCTGCTACAAGGGCAGACGCCGGTATTGTGATACACCAAGCAATCAAGAGTTCTTTACCTATTTTCCAGTTAACCATCCGGAATTCGTCCGCTCCACCAACGCCTATCACGCTACCCACAACCACATGAGTCGTGGATACAGGTGCACCAAGTGCTGTCGCTGCAACAAGGCAGCCACCTGCGGCCAGCTGAGAATTCAGACTATGGATTGGTCGAATGGTGTAAATGCCTCTTCCAATGGTTTTCATAATAGGCCACCCACCCAGCAACGTACCTGCAAACATGACTGCGCCAGCTAAGACTTTAATCCAAATCAGTCCAACTTGACCGTTTGAAGCACTTGCAGAAGCTAAAGCTAGCCATATAATCCCCACCGTTTTTTGAGTATCATTGGCACCATGGCTATAGGCCAATAACCCCGCCATGACCCATTGTATTTTTTTAATCCCATTATTTAATGAGAATTTTGCATTACGCAACATTAGATTGGAGATTGATTGTAAAATAAAAGCAGCAATAAACCCAATGATAGGAGACAATATTAAAGCCACCAAAATTTTCGTGACGCCTAATAATTGATGCTCCGGGCCTATCAACTCGCTCCAGCCCCACAAAATATAATTTGTACCACGAGCCACCCACACTGCGCCCACTAATCCGCCCACCAAAGCATGCGAGGAACTTGAGGGAAAACCAAATTTCCAAGTGATTAGATTCCATACAACAGCGCCAATGATTGCAGCTAATAGCACTTTAAGTAAAGCCGTTTCCGTGGGTATTGCCACGATGCCTGAAACGGTATTGGCAACAGCGCTCCCACTCGTCAACGCTCCTGCAAAGCCACAGACTGCCGCCAAAGAAATCGCCTGAATGGGGTTTGCTGCTCCACACGAAATAAACGTCGCGACAACAGAACTCGCATCATGAAGACCATTCGTTAACGTGAAAATAAGTGCCGCAAAGATAACAATCACTAAAATTAGCTCTGTGGAATTGGTCACTTTCCACCTCCTGATAAAAACTTTCTTAGGCAACCATCTTCACCTAATGAACACAATGGCACAAATTGATTTAAATATTATTTTCTATCGAGTTACTGATTTGTTGTTGTTTTGAGAGATGATTCCCAAAACTTGAGACGATACCATAGTACAAAATAATCGAACCAATTGCTTGGAAAATATAAAACAGCTTATGGACATATCATATAACATTTTAATTATTCCCGTAAAGTCCTAGCTGATCCATTCTTTACATATTTGTCGGAGATGCACAAACCTACCGACATTTATTGAACGTGCCTCTAGCAAGGCCACTAAAAAAAGAAGATAATAGCACTTCACAAGAAGTGCTATTATCTATTATATACCGTGATTTTCTAAGTTGAATTTACGTTTGAAGCAATGTATAGAGTCTATTGGCCGGCTAATCTCCTGTAGCCTTCTAATCGATCTGCCGCGTCTTTTTCGGTTTGTTCTAATAAAGACTCAGCTACTTCAGGGAATTGCTTCTTCAACGAGGAATAACGCACTTCTCCCATCAGGAATTCCTGGAAGTTCATCGTTGGCTCTTTAGAATCTAACGAGAAGGCCTTTTTGCCAGTATCCTTCAACTCAGGATTGTACCGATACAGTGACCAGTAACCACTCTCTACAGCACGCTTAGCTTCCAATTGACTACAACCCATACCCACTTTAAGACCGTGGTTGATGCAAGGCGCGTAAGCAATGATCAAAGATGGTCCTGGATAAGCTTCTGCTTCAGCAATGGCTTTAAGTGTTTGATTCTTATCAGCGCCCATAGAAATCTGTGCGACATAGACATATCCGTAAGTCATGGCAATCATGCCAAGATCTTTCTTCTTGGTCCGTTTACCGCTCGCTGCTAATTTTGCAATTGCAGCCGTTGGTGTTGCTTTAGAAGATTGACCTCCAGTATTGGAATAGACTTCGGTATCAAAGACGAGGACATTGACATCTTGGCCTGATGCCAGCACATGATCTAAGCCGCCAAAACCGATATCATAAGCCCAGCCATCACCACCAAAGATCCATTGGGATCTCTTAACCATAAAATCCCTACTCTTGTAGATTTTATTCAGCAAAGGATCATTACCTTTATTTTCTTCCAGTAGAGCAATCAGTTTATCAGCTCTGTCACGGGTATCTACACCCTGATCTTCCTTCACTAACCACTCTTCACAAACTGCTTTGAATTCTGGTCCCATATCCATGTTAGACGCTGCCGTGATATCCTCCGCTAATTTAGCCCGGAGTTGTTGTACACCCAGTAACATGCCTAGCCCATATTCAGCGTTATCTTCAAAGAGCGAATTACCAAAAGCTGGTCCATGCCCCAGATGATTTTTTGTATATGGCATCGAGGGTGCGCTTGCCGCCCAAACGGAAGAACAACCCGTCGCATTGGCTATCATCATTCTGTCGCCAAACAATTGAGTCACGAGTTTAGCATACGGAGTTTCACCGCACCCTGCGCACGCACCGGAAAATTCGAGGAGTGGTTGTTCAAATTGACTACCTTTTACGGTGAGAGGATTTAAAGGATTATTTTTTGGTGATAATGTGAGCGCATAATCCCATAAACCACCTTGCTCGAGTTGGGATTCCAGTGGTTTCATCACTAAGGCCTTTTGTTTGGAAGGGCAAACCTGTTCACAGTTACCGCAACCGGTGCAATCGTAAGCTGAAATGGCCATGCGGAAATTCAAGCCCTTAGCACCACTCGCGGCTATACTTACGAAACCAGCGGGAGCGTTTTTCAGTTCTGCTTCATCGATCAAAACGGGTCTGATACAAGCATGGGGACACACATAGGAACATTGATTACATTGGATACAATTTTCTGGTATCCAGCTGGGAATATTAACGGCGATTCCACGTTTTTCATAAGCCGCAGTACCCATAGGGAAGGTACCATCTTCCATACCAACAAAAGCACTGACAGGTAATAAGTCTCCCTCTTGCCTGTTCATAGGAATCATAATATTTTTGATGAACGCTGGTAATTGTTCCTCTGTATTACTTTCATCGTTAGCATTTTCCCAGGAAGCAGGTATGGTGATTTTCACAATGGATTGCACACCCTTATCGATGGCAGCATTGTTCATATTGATGACTTTTTCACCTTTTTTGCCATATGATTTTATGACAGCTTGTTTCAGGTACTTCACTGCATCTTCAACGGGAATGATATCGGCAAGTTTGAAGAAAGCCGCTTGCATAATCATATTAATTCTGCCGCCCAGACCAATTTCTTGGGCGATACTGACGGCATCTAGTGTGTAAAAGTTAATCTTGTTCTTAAAGATATAACGTTTCATAGTAGCCGGTATATTCTTTTCCAGTTCCTGCTTATTCCAGATACAATTCAGGAGGAAATTTCCGCCCTGCTTAAGGCCTTCTAATACGTTATATTGATTAACATACGATTGATTGTGACAAGCAATGAAATTTGCTTTATTGATCAAGTAAGGTGATTTGATGGGGTTTTTACCAAACCGCAAATGGGAAATGGTAACACCCCCTGATTTTTTAGAATCATAGGCAAAATACGCTTGGGCATACATGTCGGTGTGATCGCCAATGATGGCAATGGCGCTTTTATTGGCGCTAACTGTTCCATCTGAACCAAGTCCCCAGAATTTGCAAGCTGTTGTGCCCTCCGCAGTGGTATCGATATCTTCGCCAAAAGGCAAGGAGGTATGGGTTACATCATCGATAATACCCACGGTAAAGTTGTCCTTCGGTTGCTCTTGCTTCAGATTTTCGAAAATACCTTGGATATGGCCAGGAACGATATCTTTACCACCAAGACCACATCGACCGCCGACAATTGTCGGTTGCCATTCTTTACCGCAGAATACTGCTTTAACGTCCAGATACAGAGGTTCAGCAAAAGCCCCCAGTTCTTTCGTTCTGTCCAAGACAGCAATCTTTGTCACCGTTGTAGGAATGTACTTGAAGAAATGTTCTAGGGAAAAAGGTCTGTACAAATGAACCGTCAAGAGTCCTACTTTTTCACCATTGGCATTCAAATAATCAACAGTTTCTTCAATGGCTTCTGTGACCGAACCCATGGCAATAATCATTCGATCTGCATCAGGTGCGCCATAGTAATTGAACAGATGATAATCTCGACCCGTCAGTTTGTTGATTTCAGCCATGTAGTTTTCAACAATTTCAGGGAGAGCATCATAATACCGATTGGAAACTTCTCGTTGCTGAAAATAAATATCAGAGTTTTGTAATGACCCTTTGATGCTTGGATGATCAGGATTCAATGCTTTGCTTCTAAATTCATCGACGGCATCCATATCGACTAATTGGGCCAATTCATCATAGTCTAGGACTTCAATTTTTTGCATTTCATGAGACGTCCGAAAACCATCGAAAAAGTTCAGAAAGGGAACTCGTCCTTTAATGGCGGATAGATGAGCGACCGCTGCCAAATCCATTACTTGTTGTACACTGCTTTCAGCAAGCATGGCAAATCCTGTTTGTCGAGTCGCCATAACATCTTGATGATCACCGAAGATACAGAGTGAATTGGCACCAAGTGCTCTAGCGCTGACATGGAACACCGCTGGCAAAAGTTCTCCAGCAATTTTATACATGTTAGGAATCATGAGCAACAGCCCTTGTGAGGAAGTATAAGTCGTCGTTAGCGCGCCTGCATGCAGGGAACCGTGTACAGCTCCAGCTGCTCCGCCTTCTGATTGCATTTCCACGAGTTTCATCGTTTGACCGAAGATATTTTTACGGCCTTGTGCTGACCATTCATCAGCATGCTCAGCCATATTGGTTGACGGGGTAATGGGATAAATGGCGGCTACATCGGTGAAAGCATATGAAATGTGTGCAGCGGCTGTATTGCCATCCATCGTTAGCATTTTTCGAGTCATTAAATTAATTCCTTCTTTCGATTTTTGTTGCATGTGAAATGAAAAGAGGGGTTATGGATTTGATACATAACCCCTCAGGTAAATATTTAGAGATCATGAGACTTCTATTTAGCAGCTTCCTGTACTTCCTCAGATTCTGAGATTATCTGCCTTTTCCCCATGCCAAAGACATAATAACCTACAATGACGATCGCTAGGAATACTGCGCCAACAATTAAGGATACATGAGTATCTGGATTAAACCACATTCCGACCAACACAAGCGACAAAAATATGATCGTTATATAGTTACTGATGGGGAATAATGGAGACTTAAAGGGGTGATCTTTCATTTCATTTTTCCAGGCTTTTCTGAATTTAAATTGACTGAAGGCCAAAGCAAACCACGGAACCATTCCTGGAAGAATACTGGCAGCATAAATATATAGGAACAATTTTGAATTTGGAGCGATGACATTGAAAAAAACGCCTAATAATAGAGTAGCAATCGTGGTAATGATACTATTTCTTGGCACACCACTTTTGGATACTTCACCAAAGAATTTAGGGGCTTGTCCATTTTTAGCTAAGGTGTATAGCATTCTTGCTGCACTATAAATACCACTGTTACAACCGGACATTGCTGCTGTTAGGACGACGAAGTTGATGATACCCGCAGCGGCAACAATACCGACTTTAGCAAAGGTCATAACAAAAGGACTACCGATTTCACCGATTTGGTTCCAAGGGTAAATGGTGATAATGACGAAGATAGCACCAACATAGAAGATTAAGATACGCCAAATAATATTCTTGATCGCTTTTGTCAAGGTTCTTTGAGGATCTTCCGCTTCACCCGCGGTAATTCCCACTAATTCTACGCCTTGATAGGCAGCCGTTACTATGCAGAGGGAAAACAAGAAACCTTTGATTCCTCCAGCGAAGAACCCACCATGGTTCCAGAGGTTCGAGAGACCAATTGGGTGGCCACCGTTACCTAAACCGAAGAAAATCAAGCCAGTACCAATAATAAGCATCACGACAATCGCGACGACTTTGATCATGGCAAACCAGAACTCAAATTCTCCATAATATTTCACTGCCGCCAAATTGGCTGCTGCAACGATTCCTACCCCTACCAAAGCCGGTAGCCATTGAGGAATACTAGGGAACCAATAACTTACATAAATACCAATGGCCGTAACTTCGGCCATTCCCACCGTAACCCACAAGAACCAATAGCTCCAAGCGGTCATGAAGCCAGCTAGAGGACTAATGTACTTATGCGCGAAGGTAGCAAAGGAGCCTGTTACAGGTTCAAGTATGAGCATTTCTCCCATGATCCGCATGACAAAAAACATAATGATACCCGCTAAGGCATAGGCCAAGAGTACCGAAGGTCCAGCCCATTTAATGGTACTTGCCGACCCCATAAACAAACCAACGCCGATCGTGCCTCCGAGTGCAATTAACTCAATATGCCGTGCCTTAAGTCCTCTTGTTAATTGTTTTTCCTGCATAGTAAACGCTTCCTCTCTTATCGAATATTCACGCTATACTGACGTTCTTCCATTAATCGTTTAATCATAAGAATTTGTTCTTCATCGGCGGTTTCCAATTCTAGCTCCACTGTGCAATAGCCTAAAGCCACAGCTCTATTTCCACGGCTATGTGTAACAGCGAGTACGTTAGCACCTGCATTCGCAATTAACTGTAACAGTTGAGACAGCACTCCAGGTTTGTCTGAAACGATCGTCTCAAAGAACACCTTGCGGCCAGACTTAACGAGTCCCTTGTTTATGATGCGTGTCATCGTGTTTACATCAATATTTCCGCCACTTATTAAGGCAACTATCTTTTTATTCTTGTAAGCAGAAAGCTTGTTTAGGACAGCTGCAACGCTTACCGCGCCAGCCCCTTCAGCAACTGTCTTAACTTTTTCGAGTAGCAACAAAATTGCACTCGCTATTTCTTCTTCGTCGACCGTAACGATATCATCCACGTAGCGCTGGCAGAGATCAAAACTTAAATCTCCAGGAGTTTTGACTGTGATTCCATCGGCGATTGACGGGATTCCGTCAACTGTGACTATGTGCTTCTGGGCAATCGATTCCGCCATACCAGGACAATTTTTGGTCTGTACACCGATTATTCTTATACTCGGTTTTAGTTTCTTTAAAGCCACTGCCATTCCAGAGATGAGTCCACCTCCACCGATTGGCACAACCACGACTTCTACATCAGGCAAATCTTCAAACAGTTCTAGTGCAATCGTTCCCTGACCCGCCATAACGAGTGGATCATTAAAGGGGTGAACAAATGTCGCATTTTCTTCTGCCTGAATTCGTTTGGCTTCTGCATAGGCATCATCGTAAACATCACCATGTAAAACGACGTTTGCTCCGTACCCACGCGTAGCAATCACTTTTGACAAGGGAGCATGCTTCGGCATTACAATGGTAGACTTAATGCCAAAAGTCGTTGCGGCAAGAGCTACCCCTTGTGCGTGATTACCTGCGGAAGAAGCAATAACTCCGTTCTTCTTTTCAGACTCGCTTAGGTTGGCTATCTTGTTGTAGGCGCCTCTCAGTTTGAAGGAACCAGTGCGTTGTAGATTTTCCATTTTAAGATAAACGTTATTGCCGCTCATCTCGCTGATAATATTGGAATATGCCAATCCCGTTCTACAAATCACGCCATTTAAAGTTTCTCGAGCTTTTTGTATTTCTTCAAATGAGACAGACATACTAACATCTCCTTATTTATTTTTACAGTATGCTACAAGTTCTATTTCTACCAAAGCCTCTTTTGGTAGATTGGCAACAGCGACACAAGAGCGAGCAGGTAGAGTATTCGTAAAGTATTGTTCATAGACTTTATTGACAGCGGCGAAATCTCCCATATCGAGAATGAATATTGTGGTTTTTACAACATCATTGAAATCGAGTCCTCCAGCTAGGATAACCTGTTTTAAGTTTTCCATGACTTGTTTTGTCTGGGCTTCAATTCCACCCTCGACGAGCACGCCTGTGCTAGGATCAAGGGGAATCTGACCTGACGTAAATAGATAATCTCCAGTCTTTATGGCTTGGGAGTAAGCACCAACTGCCTTAGGGGCTTTTAAAGTTTTGATGGCTTCATTCATAATTAGCTCTCCTTGTAATCTTATTTGTACCCTAAAATCTATCTATATATCAGAGGACCAGTGCTCATAGTGCTTCTGTTACTACACCACAATCAAGGAAAACTGAGTGGTACCTAAAAAAGTACTGCATAAGTGTCTCATTTCGCTTTCATGGCTAAATATCTATAAATAGTACTTTCCGATGTTTTCAGTGTTGTTGCCGCCTTCGTAATGGCACCCTTTATCTTAAATATTCCATTATCACGTAATTCTTGAACAATGGAACACTTTTCTTCAACTGACATTCTTTCAGCAGAAATCTTGCATTTGGCAATTAAGTTTTTCACTGCATCATCAACGACATTATCTAAAGAAGTGCTTAAGGATTCTGTGACTTCTTGATTGTCCTCCATTGGAACGACTTGATTAAATAAGGCCGTTAAAGGAAATTCCGCTGGCATTTTATTGATTTGATGATCCCCAGAATTTAAAATATTGACACAGATCATTCCGATCAATTCACCCTCTTGATCTTTAATATAATAGGTAGATGATATTAAATTTTCGCCGCTATCGGTTCGGCTTCGGTAATTAACAAGGGCATTTTGATTTAAACGGAATTTAGTCTCCAGTAATTTAAATCCTAAATCCGTCAAAGGGCATCCTATATATCGCCCGCTAATATATCCATTTCGAATGGCAATGACCGAGTTTTCTACATCGACGATATCGTGCAAAAGCACTTCACAATGGGAACCAATGATGTCCGCAATAAAATCGACGAGAGGAATGTATAAATTCAACACCTGTTTGTAGTCCATAGATTCACCTTCTTTCTACTTCTTCTTTCTTTTTCACTGTCTATACTGTTATATTCGCGGTACAATAGTAAATTCCTCCTATGATAGTAATTTATTATTAATTATTATCATAAGGTTCTTATATTCTCAAAACAAAAAAATAACGCGCAATGCGCGTTATCGTTATCTACTCAATTCCATTCAGTGACTCTTAGATCATTCTATAGAAGTATCAACCCTTAAGCAGTATTCCTCATCGACCGCTTTTTATCGTATTCAGCCCAACGATCTTCCATGGCCATTGCCCTTGTTTTCTTTCCTTTTATTGGTGCGTTAGAGTCTTCTTCAACGCACGGCACTTCTTCTTCATTAATTTTCTGTAGTATCGCCTCATCTCTTAACGGTTTCGTATCCTTTGTTTTCACTTCCGTTAAGGTTTCCATAACAAATTCAGAAGTAATGAATGCCTCATGTTCTTGTTCTTGTTCAGTAATTCTAGTTTTAGAATCCTCTATTTCTATTACGGCTCTGGAAATTCTAGCTCTGGTTTCTCTCAGATGCCCGTCTATTTCTCCTTCTGTTTTAAGCGCAAGCACTGTTCTTTTTATCAAAAGAATTATCACTGTAATGGCAGCTAAAACTAAGACTATCATAAATAGACTATTCATGACTCCATTTAGTTCTAAATTTACATTTCTAAAAAAGTCTATAATTCTCATCGTACCCATTCCTCCTATTTTCTGATGACATCTAGTTTAGTTTTAGTACAAAATCACGAATACCATTTATATCAGTTTCTATAAGTCAGTAAGAATTACCTTTAGACATAATGTAAAATATTGTAAGATAAGTGCTGATTTAAACGTTACGACCCCTTTAGTCTCCCCCAACATTAAAGTGATGGTTTTCTCTACTGACAATTTGATAAACTTAGTGTAAAACAGTTAGCATAACGAATATTCTTATAAAGATAATTACTTGGTGGACAATTGCACGGTCCCAATGAAAAGAAACAACTAGCGAAGGCCACATAAAAATAAAGAGGTAGTTGCACATTAAATAAATGTGCAACTACCTCTTTTATCTTCAGTTCTATAATTTCAATAGAATCATTCACTTTTCACTAAAGCTGCTGAGACGATATAGCGGTCCGGAGAATAACCAGGCGTATTAAAGGGATAACAGGTGCTCAGCGTCAGTACCGCATGGTCCGTGGGGACGATCACTGTTTTATCGTCTTCATGGACAATTCGCGTGCCATTCACCGCATAGATGAAGATACCCGCCGATGTTTGCACAATCAGTTGGTCCCCCACCTTTAAATCACCTAGTTGTCTGAAGACCGTTTCGCGATGTCCGGAAAATACGCAATTATCTTCTTGCCCGGGAAGTACGCTTTGGGTGAAGTGACCTACACCTTTCTTTAATGCCTCCACACCGGTTCCTTGGATGATCGGCAGTTTGCGATTTAAAGCAGGTATAGTGAGACTTCCAATATCTTCGCCCTCCGCCGGATATACCGGATAAAGATTTTTATTGGGTGCGGACGGGACGAGGTAATTATCTGCTTCCACATTCAAACGCACCGAAGTATACCCTAGCGGAAATTTTGTATCGAGAAATATTTTATCAAAATGGAGGTTGCCTGACGGATGCCCCACTTCCACCGGGACAGCGGCATAATAATCGGACTTGGACTGGGACCACATACTGAACATAACCCAAGAGATGCAGCCTAACCCTAAAATCATAAAGCCCAAAGATAGAATAGTAACCAAGGATCGCTTGTTCCATGATCGTTTCACTTTATGCCTGTATTGAAATAAATCGCGTTTTATTGAATGTTTTCATGATTTATTCAATCCTTCCAATATTATAGAAATAGTCTAGACATATTGTATTTTATCACAAATATAACTCTATTTCGATATAATCCGGGCATTTTTCTGTTTTTATGAGCATTTACACTGCTTTCTGTAAAGTGCTTAGCACTAAATACAGTCATAAAAAGGGCGGGGATTATCCCCGCCCCGTCCAATCTAGCCTGCTGAACCACAGAAACAGATCTGACCTTCCTCTGCTAAGTCATCCGTAATATTCCCCTCGTTGATCAAAGCATGACTAAAATCCGGTTTCCCGTTCGCGAAGATTGCTTCGACAACATCCTTGTTGTTGATCATAATATTTGTAATCGCCAAGACAACTTCGGGCACCAGTTTTAGTCTTTCTATCCACTTAAAGCAATAAAAACAGGTAACTGGATGGATTGAATCATCCTTAGACGGCGTAGAAAACCATAATGTATAACTGTACCCTTCATAAGACTCATCCTTACAACGATTAAACGTAGCAGTGTCAGGAATCGAAATCCTATTCCGCCCAAATTTATTCGTGGCAGAATGCGCGACTTGGATTTTGTGGGCGTCAATATTTTTTTTCAGGAAATTTATGACCCCCACATCAGCCAGTGTACTGGTATCCCCCATTGCCCTACCTTCAGCGATGTCCTTTAGAAGACGCCTCATAATCTTTCCGCTTCGAGTCTTCGGTAATTCATCCGTTAAAAAAATGTCATCTGGTCGTGCAAGTGCACCGATTTTCAGGACAACATGCGCTTTTAGTTCATTGATAAGCTCATCGTGGATTACGATTCCTTCTTTTAAAGTGACGAAGGCAAACACCGCTTGGCCTTTTATTTCGTGCACCCTACCGACACACGCTGCTTCAGCGACCGAATGATGATCAACCAAAGCGCCTTCTACTTCTGCCGTTCCAATACGATGTCCCGAAACATTGATGACATCATCAACACGTCCAATCACCCAGAAATAACCATCATCGTCCCATTTGGCTTCGTCCCCCGTAAAATACATACCTGAAATCTGGCTCCAATAAGTGTCCTCATAGCGTTTGTCATCACCATACACCGTTTTAAGCATCGCCGGCCATGGCTCGCAAACGACTAAATACCCGCCCTCCCCTTTCGGCACGGGATTGCCTTCATGATCCACTATTTCTATATGGACACCAGGGAACGGGATTGTGCACGATCCAGGCTTTAAAGCAGTAATCCCTGGAACGGGGGTCATCATAATCATGCCTGTCTCAGTTTGCCACCAAGTATCTACAATGGGGCAGCGCTCTCCTCCAATATATTTGTAATACCACATCCAAGCTTCTGGGTTAATTGGTTCTCCCACCGAACCCAAGAGCCGTAAACTTGACAGATCCCTACTTCTTGGATAGCTTTCGCCCCATTTCATAAACGTACGAATCGCTGTGGGTGCCGTATATAAAATGGTAACCCTATATTTCTCGACGATTTCCCAATACCGATCCTTTTCGGGATAATCAGGTGCTCCCTCATACATCAGAACCGTCGCACCATTCGCTAATGGCCCATACACCAAATAACTATGTCCTGTTATCCAGCCAACATCCGCAGTACACCAGTAAACATCTTCCTCTTTAAGGTCAAATACCCATTCATGCGTTGTTGACACCCCAACCATATAACCACCGACCGTATGAACAACTCCTTTAGGTTTTCCAGTTGTTCCGCTGGTGTAAAGAATGAAAAGCATATCATCCGCATTCATTGGTTCGGCTGGACATACAATCGAGATATTGCTAATCGCCTCGTGATACCATATATCACGTTCCTCTTGCATATCCACGGGCTGACCCGTGCGTTGAACCACGATAACTTTATTAACACAAGTGACATTCTCTAGCGCTTGATCTACACTTTCTTTCAAAGGGATGATATTTCCCCGACGATAACTCCCATCTGATGTAATGACTATTTTCGCCTGTGCATCTTGGACCCTATCCTTCAAAGCTTCCGCACTGAAGCCCCCAAATACGACACAATGAGGCGCTCCAATTCTAGCACAAGCGAGCATTGCAATCACAGCTTCTGGGATCATGGGCATATAGATTACCACGCGGTCTCCCTTTTCTACGCCGTAAGACTTAAGTACATTGGCAAACTGGGATACCTCACGATGAAGATCCTGATAGGTGTAGACCCTCCGATCTCCCTGTTCTCCTTCAAATATAAGGGCCGCTTTATTACGACGTGCCCCCTCTAAATGTCGGTCTAAGCAATTATAAGCTGCATTCAATTCGCCGCCAACATACCACTTGGCAAAGGGATGATTCCATTCTAAAACAGTGTCCCATGGCTTGAACCAGTCTAACCGTTTCCCTTGTTCTTCCCAAAACTTCGTCCGGTCCTTCCCTAGTTCGTGAATTTCAGGGTTTTGAATGACGGCTTTTGAGCTGAACTCGGTAGGAGGGTAAAACAACCGTTTTTCCTCCATTAATCCTTCACGGTGTTTCTCTTTCATAGAGCATCCCCCTATTTCTTATTTGTTATATAATAGCACACTATCTATCATTTGTACTATAATAGCATACTATTGTTATTTGTTCTATAATAGCACATTATTGTTTGAATGTTAAGAATATTCTTTATATATTTTAGCACAAGCATATTCTCGTCTAAAAAGAAGAAGCTGACAACTATTTCTAGCTGTCAGCTTCTTCTTTTTCGTTCAATATCCTGTGACGATCACATACCTCCGACGGGAGGAGAGAAAGCAACCGTATCCTGATTTTGTAGCATTTGATCAAATTCCACGACGCAATTGTTGACCATACATATGGCGACTTTTTCTTGTGGCAGATTATGTTTGTTCATAAGATCAACCACGCGGCCGTTTTCCTGTAATTGAGTCTGTTGTTCTTCAAACCTACCTTCACGAAGGTCTCCAAAGAGTTTTACTTTGACTTCCATTAATAAGCCTCCATTCTACCTAAATTTGGCGACCGGCCTAAAAGTTGAAGACGGAATCTAACTCTTCACCCGTAAAATCCCAAGTAGCGTTATGGGGAGGGACTGGTTCGCTGAAGAATTCCGGTAAGCGGTCATCCTTTTTCGTTAATCCAGCGGCTTCATTGAAAGTCCTTTCTGTCTTAAGTATCTTGCGACCCAAATTGAACCAGTCGTCTACGGACCAGTTCGTACCATACTGAGCGTTAATCATGTCGATTAGGGCATGTGAGACCGCTTCGGAGTCAATGACAGCAAAAGCGACGAAGACACATAGACCTGCGCTATCAATGGAAGCCGTTGCAATTTGCAAATTTCTCGAAAGCTCAACCTGACCGTCTTTAGCCAGAGGATCTACGCGACCACCTACATTTAAAATATTTGCGGTTACTGCATACCCCGCGGTATGATCGGCACCCATTGTAGTTGTGGCGTAGGTTACACCCACGCCCTTAACGGACCGTGGATCGTAGGCTGGCATGCTCTGATGTTTAACTGTCGGAACTCGAGTTACTCCAAAGGCTTTACCTGTAAAGTCAGCTCCATTGCCAAGGATACGGCCTAAAGGAGTCCCTTTTGTAATTTCCTCATTAAATAATTTCAGCATCCCATTACCATCCCCCCAGGGAAGGATACCAGCTTCCATTGCTACCATCATGCTGCCAGCAGTTTCAATCGTATCGATACCAATGTCATCGCAAATATGATCAATATTAGCGATAATATCTAAATCGTCCATTACGCAACCAGCCCCGAATCCCCAAATCGTTTCATATTCGAAACCAGAGGTAAGGTATTTATTGTCTTTATCGTTATAAGTTTGGGAGCAACGAATAACACACCCGACGTGACAGCCATGGGTTGGATCACCCTTTCTGCTCACGATGGTATCATACATGGTCTCACCACAAATCTTTTCGGCGCCGTCAAATTGACCCACACGGAAATTTTTAGTAGGTAGTCCACCCGCCTCGTTGAGAATGTTAACGAGGACGTTCGTTCCATATTTGGGCAGGGCATTACCGCTCACGGGGTGACTAAGCAAGCCTTTATTAAAAACTTGCGCTGCGGTTTTAAATTTTTCCTTGTCTAGAATCTTAATTCCTTCACCGTCATTATCGTCCAGTGTTATGAATTTAATCCGTTTGGAGCCCATGACAGCGCCGAGTCCACCCCGTCCGAAGCTACGGATATGGCCTTTGGGATCTTTCACCGAAATATTGGCCGCGGTCATTTTGTATTCCCCTGCTTGCCCTAGTGTCATAACTCCGGTATTTTCCCCATATCTTGAGGTTAAAGTTTGGATGACTTCATAGTTACCCTTTCCCAAGAGCTCGGTCTCTTCTTTAATTTCCACCCCGTCTTTATTAACATGGATACAATACCATTTGTCGCCTTGTGGAATGTCCTCGATAATCAAGGCTTTTACGCCGAGTTTCGCTAGTCTCTGGGCTGCAGTTCCTCCAGCGTTGCTCTCCTTGATGCCACCGGTTAACGGGCTCTTAGCACCCACTGAACAACGTCCGGAGTTAGCGGCCATAGTGCCCGAAAGCAACCCAGGTGCAAAAACCAATTTGTTTTTACTGCCAAGTGCATGACAGGTTGGATCAACCTCTTTGGCGACTATAACAGATGTTAGTCCCCTTCCCCCAAGCACCTTCCACTCCTCAGGAACTTCCTCTGCAGTAAACGAGAGAGTTGACATGTTGACACGATAAATTTTCACTTCAGTGCCCTCCAAGAACCTCAATTTTGTGAACCGTTCGAGCTTCACATATAGGTATCTTTTGACATACGCACTTATTTTATTCTGTAAATATCATTAAGCCCCCTCTGATTTATAATTCAGAAGGAGCTTAATGATATTTAATTAAGGTCTACGCCGATTTGGGCTGCAGACCCATCAGATCAAACATAAGCAACGATCCCATTACGTTCACGTTCCTGACTGTTGAGCGTATATAATATCTGAAATACCAGATATTGTAGCGTTAGGATTTCGCAATCCATTTGTATATACCGTAAGAATGTAAGGATTTTTCGTGTAGATAATGCCGATGTCGTGAACATTAGATTCGTAATTCCCGATTTTATGAGCAACGATTGAGTTTGATATATTGTTACTAATTCGATCGTTAAATATTGTCTGTTTCATCAGACTTATGATTGTTATGTACCCTTTATTTCCTTTATTAGCTCCGTCGTTTAATTTTTTAAGAGCGTTAAACGCCCCGAATGCAGTGATCTCATTGGCAGCATGATTAGTTGTTATACCCAGTTTACTGTCTTCCTCGTTCTTAAACTGATTGAAGTCCATGCTTGTAATCAGCATATTGGCGGCTATATTATCGGAGTATTTTATACAATCCTCAACAAGCGTACTTATTTTAATCGGAGAAGATAGGTCTTTGCCTTGCAGTATCCCCGTGCCACCTTCTCTAGATTTTTCAGAGAATTTTAAGGTATCAGCCTCTTTCCTAGCTCCAGTCGAGACCTTATCATAAATTATCATCGCAAGCGGTAACTTTATTGTGCTCGCCGCAGTAAATTTCTTATCACCATTAATAGAGATCATAGTACCTGTAGACAAATCATAGAAAACAATGCCTACCTTACTTCCTTCATTCCCTAGAAATTTTCTGATTGTAACTTCTAGATTAGCTTTTGCTGCAACTTGAGCTACTCGCTGTTTCTCTGCCTGTTCTGCTGCCAACTTTACTTCGTTCACCCTATCGCGCTTTTCTTTTTTCTCTGCTTTTAGCTCGGCCGCCGTCGCCGCAATCTCTAGTGAATTTTTTACTTTTAGCTGGGCCTGCTGGTAATCTAAAGATTTTTGTGATTGCCTGTTTTCTGAGTCGATCAACTGTTCGGACTCTTTACTTTGAGCCAAGCTTTCGCTAACTGTCCAGAATATTCCTATGCATGACATTAATAAAAGTCCAATTGAAGCGACTGCCAAAGCATACTTAGTCTGTAATCTCATATTAACAAACATACCTAAATCCCCTCCTCCCTGTCATTACATACGCTCTGTAGTATTTAACTTGAATTTAATTCTTAAGTAATTGTAGGCATTCTTTATTCATAGAAAAATCCAGATATATAAAACTAATATTTCGTCATATAAGCTAAAATCCCTTTATTATCGGCTATCAACAAAATCATCCTAATCTTTCTCAGCATACTTCTTCCTGAAGAAAGCGCCCCTGTATCAACAATAAATTTTATCCTGCATTCTATATTTTGTGGAGGAGTTAAACAAAAAGAGCCCCTTAATCCGTATACCGGTAGGGCTCTGCAAAGTGGTTTCAGATGTGCAAACGATTCATATTAGACGAATGAATCGATCTCATCAGAACGGTAAATATGGGTACCTATGTTTTTTTGCTGGGCGGCTTTGTACATGCCAAGCGCTACACGTTTCGCTTCTATGGGTTTATATTTTTTTAGTGAACCAACAAATATAAACGCAAGCTTCTTCCCTAAAAAAGCTGACACCTTTTCTCCCAGTCTAAGTTCTTTTCGGTTTCCGACTAATAAAGACGGCCTGAAAATGTGTAGACTTGTTATTCCTATTTCCGTGAGTTGTTCTTCAAGTAAGCCCTTCATCTTCGAATAGAAAACGGTTGATTTAGAATTAGCTCCCATGGAGCTAATAATTAGAAATTTCTCGACTGGTACTACTTTAGCAAGTTTGGCAATCTCTAAAGGATAGTCCACATCAACCTTTTTAAATGCATCCCTGCTTTTAGCAATCTTAATTGTGGTTCCCAGGCAGCAAAACACATCAGCAACGTTAAAGCAATCTTTATAGAGATGGAGCTGGTCAAAGTCTACGACTTTCTCTACGAGTTTTGGATGCCTTAGCCCTTGTGGTTTGCGGACTAGACTAATAATCTTTGTGTACTCCGGCGCTCCCAACAAATAGTTCAGCAATTCTCCACCAACTAAACCGCTAGCCCCTACTAACATTGCAGATTTTCCTTCCATACTACTTCCTCCTTCCCTCATCCACTGCTTCAAGATCTGCCCTAAATATATCTATGTACGCTCTTTTGCCACCAATAGCCCTGCTCTCAAATAAGACCCTAAATAACTCGTTTGTTCTAAAACATCTTCCTTTTCATGAGAAAAGCAATTCCGCCAAAGCAAAGGACTACAAACATACCAACGACAATCGCAAAACCATTGTCTGCTGTTTGTAACGGAATTTTATGCCTTTGTTACAAGGGCAATTTCTTCTTGTGTTGGATTTATCATATTTATCCAAGTACCTTTTTGCTCAGGTTTATCTGTATTAATGAGTATATTATCACTCGTTTTATACACTGCTAACATTGTTCGGTCCTCCAGTTCGGATCACCAATTCAAAAAGTGATTGCTTATTATTATCTATAATATTTTCGCTAATTGCAAGAAATTCGTCTTTATTAGTCAGACTTTTTTATAATAGCGATCTCTTCAGCACCTATAAAGAACCCTCCGCTGGTAGCATCAATCTACTAGTGGAGGGCTTACGGGTTGATCGTATATTTAATGAGTCTTACTCACCTTGTTATTCTAAGTTTAAGACGAGTGTTTCTAATTTCTCAGCAGCATCCAGTTCATCTTCTCCATCTACAATTAATTCAAATTTACTTCCCGCACCCAAGCCGAGTGAAAGAATCCCTAGAATACTCTTACCATTAACCTCAGAATTATTGAATTTTAGTTTTATATTACTTTTATAACGGCTAGCCATCTGCACCCATAAAGAAGCCGGTCTAGCATGAAACCCAGAACTGTTCGTAATGGTAATTTCTTTTGTAATCATGGCTAATTCCTCCCAGTGTCTATCATTTTTGTTGCAACTGGTTTTTTAATGGTTGAGACAATTAAAGCTGATACAACCGTCCCTGCTAACAGCGCAATAACATACGGTACCAAATGAGTGACAACATGAGGAATGGCTAAGACCCATATTCCGCCATGAGGTACAATAATGGTACTTCCAAACGCCATAGATAGTCCCCCTGCAACGGCTGAACCCACCATCATGGACGGTATAACTCTTAGCGGATCTGCAGCTGCGAAGGGAATTGCGCCTTCTGTGATAAAGGATAAACCCAGGGCCCAATTCGCCTTGCCTGCTTCTCTCTCTTCCAAAGTATATTTCTTTTTAGCAATGACGGTTGATAAAGCTAAAGCCAAGGGTGGGACCATTCCTGCGATCATCACAGCCGCCATAATAGCGGATGGATTACCACTGGCAACCGTGGCGGTTCCGAATGTGTAAGCCGCTTTATTCACGGGACCTCCCATATCAAAGGCCATCATACAGCCCAAAATGATGCCAAGTAAAGCCGCGTTTGTACCGCTTAAAGACGTTAACCAGGTTGCTAAGGTCGTGTTAAATAGCGTCATAGGTTTACCAATTACATAAACCATCAACAAACCCATAATAGCGGATGAAAGCACTGGTATAATGAGGATTGGCATCAATCCTTGCAAGGATTTAGGAAGCTTAACATACTTTTTGATGGCTAAGACGATGTAACCCGCGGCAAAACCGGCAACCATGGCGCCTAAAAACCCAGATCCATTATTTGCTGCAATATATCCGCCAATCATCCCAGGAACAATACCGGGCCTGTCAGCAATCGAGAATGAGATATATGCACCTAATACAGGAATCATCAAAGCAAAAGCAGCTTTACCCGTGGAGAATAACGTTTCCCCCAGGCTTCCTGGAACTTTATAAACATAGATACCACCGAAGGCAAACCCTAAAGCAATAAGTAGCCCCCCCGCCACCACGAACGGAATCATAAAGGACACACCGGTCATCAGATGCTTATAGACGCCTGTTCTGGCTTCTTTCCCCTCGAGTTTACCCTGAATTACCTGATCTCTTGGGCCGGTTGAACTTGCTTTTGCATTAACAGCACGGGTAAGCAAACCTTTAGCGTCTTTGATGGCATCTTTCGTTGAGACTTCAATCACCGTCATCCCAGCAAATCTGCTCTTGTCAACAGATGTGTCAGCCGCAATAATGACTGCCTTTGCTTGGGCCAAATCGTCTTGAGTCAGAACATTTTCCGCTCCCACAGACCCTTGTGTCTCGACTTTTATATCATAACCCATTTCCTTTGCAGCGACCTCTAGGGCCTCAGCCGCCATATACGTGTGAGCTATACCAGTAGGGCAGGATGTAATTGCGACGAATTTCATAAAAATTCCCCCTCTTCCTAAATCTTAACTCTCGTTTGCTTCAATCGCCGCCTTGACTTCTTCTTTGGTTTTCGCGGTTCTGAGAGACTCCAGAAAAGAACCATGCATGAGCAATCTGGCCAATTTTGATAAAGCACGCAGGTGAATATCTTCACCGTTGATCGGTGCTGCAATGAGAAAAAAGAGGTCGGCGTTGGAACCATCCATAGACTGAACATCAATTCCTTTTTTCAAGCGAGCCATGGCCAAGGCGGGTCTCGTTACCCCTGCAGATTTGGCATGTGGTATGGCTACACCAAACCCGACTCCAGTCGTTCCCTTTGATTCCCTAATCGCCACGTCGACTAAATACTGTTCCACATTATGAACTGCGCCGATTTCTTGGAAACTGTGAGCTAGAGCCTTCCAAACCTCTTCCTTGGTCTCCGCCTTAAGCCCCAATAAAATAGAATCATCTGCCAATAGGTCTGTAATCTTCATCCTTTATACCCTCATTTCTTCAATTATTACCTTAGGTAAAAGTTCTTCTACATCCTTCAGGTTGCCAGCTTGCGTTCCAGGTTGAGCAACGGAGGCAGCTGCAACAGCTGTTGCCCACCGAGCCTGTTCTTCCAGTGACATGCCTAGAGCTTCTCCATAGACTAATCCAGCGACCAGCGCATCCCCGGCACCAACCGTACTACTGACCTTGACATCGAGCGGACGAACTAACAAGCGTTGCGTTCTGTCTGAGACCAAAGCCCCTTTTCCGCCGAGAGAAATCACGACTTTGGTAATCCCTCCAGAAATGAGCGTCTCAACGGCGTTCAACACATCAATCTCCCTGTCCAGGGAATGACCCACTAGCTGCTTTAATTCATCCAGATTGGGTTTTATGGCATAGGGTTTCGCTTTGATCCCCTCTGCCAGAGCCTCTCCACTAGTGTCCAGAAAGACCTTGCAGTCATGACTCTTTAGAATTTCAGTGAGTTTCCGGTATATATCGATTGGTGCTTCCTCTGGCAAGCTCCCCGATAGAACAAAAAGTTTAGATTCTATGGCCAGCTGCTGAATGACCTGCTCAAGTTCTTCTAGGTTTGAAGTGCCATAATGAATACCTGGAAAATTCAGTTCACTGACGACTCCGCTGGCCTGGTCAACGATTTTAGTGTTGACTCTCGTCGCCCCATCTACTTTTATAAAATAATTGGGAATTTCATGCGCTTGAAAATAGTCTTCGAAAATATTGGCATTTTCTCGTCCTAAGAAACCGCTGACTGCCACGTCATGGCCTAAACTTTTAATAACCTTGGCAACATTTATGCCCTTGCCTGCAGGATCTAAGCGTTCTTTGCCTACCCTATTCACTTGCCCAACTTGAAATTGTGTGAAATATAGCGTTCGATCAAGCGCTGGATTGAGCGTTATCGTGACAATTCTTGCCCGTTTTTGTTGGTTCATGAGTACCTCCCTTCAACCTAATTGGCTATCTGTACCTGGACAGACTGGCTTAACCTTTGAATATCTAGTTCCTCTAAGCCATCATCGGTCAGTAATAAACTAATCTCACTCAGACTACAAATTCTACACATCGCTTTTTTCCAAAGCTTCGAGTGATCCACCACCAAAATAACCTCTTTGCCCGCTTTCACCATGTGTCGTTTGGTTTCCGCTTCCATTAAGTTGGGCGTCGTCACCCCGAGTTCCAGATCAACTGCATTGGCCGCCAGGAATACTTTGTCAAAATGAAGCCGTGTGAGCATTTCGTTTGTAAAAAAGCCAACTAAGGAACGAGTATTTTTTCTCAAGCTCCCACCTAAGACGATGACTTCAACTTGAGCATCTTCCGCAAAAACCTGAGCAATATCCATGCTGTTCGTAGCAACCGTCATTGTTTTACCCCGCAAGGCCAAAGCTATTTGCAACGTGGTAGTTCCTGCATCTAAAAAAACAGTTTCTCCATCCTTAACCAAATTAACGGCCGCTTTAGCAATCTTTTGCTTCTCGTCGTAAAATTGGACTTCTTTCTCTTGGTAACTCATCTCAAAACTTGCTTGAACAGAAATAGCCCCACCATGAGTTCTTTGGATCAGCCCTGAATTTTCCAGTTCCTGCAAATCACGACGTACCGTCGATTCGGAAACTTCAAATCTTTCGCTCAAGTCTCCTACTTTGACAGGTTTACCAGATTCCATCAGTTGCAAAATCTCTGTTTTACGTTCTTCAGCGAACAACCTTCATCACCGTCCCTCACCTGTTAGATTATTGATTCCGCTCACTTATAGGCACTATTCCCTCAGTAGTTTGATCGTTTGTGCTTACTTGTCATCGTTTATGCTCATTATAATCCTTGCGCCAGTTTATTTCAAGCAGAAATTTCAGAAAATTAAAAAGGAGCCTTGATCCGGCGTAAACCGGCGAAGGCTCCTTTTATGGTTTCCTTTAATCATAGCCGTCATTTTTCAAGACAATCGGGCTTTAAAATCTTCATATCCGAATTGTTTTATGATCTTAATGCCTTCATCTTCGTTGAAACGTGCGATAGAAGGAAGATTGACGCCATTGAACGTATTGTTCTTGACCATTGTATAGTGGGCCATGTCATCGAATACTAGCCTGTCACCCGATTTTAGAGGTTGTTTGAAAGAATAATCGCCAATGATATCTCCAGCAAGACACGTAGGACCCCCTAATCTGTAGGTATAAGGATAGTCGCCAGGCTTTCCAGCATCAATGATATTCGGTCTGTAAGGCATTTCTAGTACATCTGGCATGTGGCAAGCTGCTGAAGTATCCAAAATGGCAATTTTCATACCATTGTCCACTATGTCAAGAACGCTAGCCACTAGAAATCCAGTGTTCAAAGCCACCGCCTCACCCGGTTCCAGGTATATATCCACGCCATATTTGTCCTGCAAAAACGTGATTGAACGGACCAAGGTTTCAAGATCATAATCAGGTCTGGTGATATGATGACCTCCACCTAAATTAATCCATTTCATGGTTTTAATAAATTCCCCAAATTTTTCATCAACCACTCGGATCGTGCGTTCAAGCGTATCTGAATTTTGCTCGCACAGGGTATGAAAATGAAGCCCATCAAGGCCCTCAAGCTCTTCAGGTCGAAAATTAGGCAGGGTCACACCAAGTCTTGAAAACTGAAAACAAGGATCATAAATTGGCGTCTCTATCTCCGAATATTCCGGATTGATTCGGATGCCACAGCTTATCTTTTTTGTTGCTTGATAGCTTTTTATTTTGCCTTTAAATTGTTTCCATTGATCAAACGAATTGAAAACAACGTGGTCACAATTGAAGAGGATTTCATCGAATTCCTCTTCAATGTAAGCTGGCGCATAAATATGAACTTCTTTTCCCATTTCTTCATAACCCAAACGTGCCTCAAACAATGAGCTTGCGGTGACACCCTCGAGATACTTGCTCACCAGTGGAAATACCGAATACATTGAAAATGCTTTTAATGCAAGAAGGATTTTGCATCCCGTGCGTTGTTGTACGGACTGCAAAATTTCAAGATTTCTTAACAAAAGTCTTTCATCCACAATATAGCAAGGCGTTGGAAGTGCGCTGAAATCAATGTCCATTCATTTCACCTCAGTCAAGGAGTGTTGGCGAGAAACTTTCCTGCCACGGTAGACCGCATTTATTTAACGCTTCCATAAATGGATCGGGATCGAATTCTTCAACATTAAAGACACCCGGTTTTTTCCAAAGACCTTTGAGCATTAACATAGCCCCAATCATGGCCGGAACCCCTGTTGTGTATGAAATGGCCTGCGATCCAACCTCCGCATAACATTCTTGATGATCACTGACATTGTAAACGTAATAGGTTTTGGGCTTCCCGTCTTTCATTCCTTGCATAATACAACCAATATTCGTTTTCCCTTTTGTTCTTGGGCCCAGGGAGGCAGGATTCGGAAGTAATGCCGTTAAAAATTGCAAAGGAATGATCTCTTGTCCCCCAAAATTAATGGGCTTAATAGAAGTCATGCCAACATTTTCGAGGACCTGTAAATGATTCAGGTAATTGTCAGAAAATGTCATCCAAAATCTGATTCGCTTAATTCCCTTGATATTGAGGGCAAGCGATTCAAGTTCTTCATGGTACATAAGATAAATACTTTTGGGACCGATTTCCGGAAGATCATACACTTTTTTCATGGAGAGCGGGTCCGTTTCTACCCACGAACCGTTTTCGAAGTACTTTCCGTTCGCGGTGATTTCACGAATATTAATTTCAGGGTTAAAATTTGTGGCGAAAGGATATCCATGATCGCCGGCATTGGCATCCACAATATCAATGGAATGAATTTCATCAAAATAGTGTTTTTGAGCATAGGCGCAAAAGACACTGGTTACCCCAGGGTCAAAGCCACTTCCTAGTAAGGCGGTTAGCCCTGCCGCAGCAAATTTTTCCCGATATGCCCACTGCCATTTGTATTCAAATTTTGCAAGCTCAGGTGGCTCGTAATTTGCAGTATCCATATAATCCACACCGGTTGCCAGGCAAGCATCCATAATGGTTAAATCCTGATAAGGGAGCGCAAGGTTCATAACAATATCTGGCTTGAAACGGTTGATTAGGTCAATAACCTCGTCGGTATTATCAGCATCAACCTGTGCCGTCTGGATTTTTGTGCGACTTCCCGCCAATTTATTTTTGATAGCTTCGCATTTCTCGATGGTTCTACTCGCAATACAAATTTCTTCGAATACATCTGGATTTTGACAACATTTATGAATAGCAACACTAGCAACTCCGCCAGCGCCAATAATTAAGGCTTTTCCCATGTTAGTACCCTCCAAATCACTTTTTATCAATGCAAATTATACATAATTCGCTTTGAATAATCAAGAAAAAAGCAAAAATGAGTCTTGTCTCGGCAGATTACAGACCTATATACTCGGAATAAATTGATCTTGCTTCACCGGCATCCGTCACACCCTTTATGATGGCCCTTCCATCCGGAAAAAGTGTAAGACTAATCTCCTTATACGCAAAACGCAACAGAAAACGATTATAACTAACTTCCCCAAGCAACGTGAGCTTATCCTGCAGGGCTTGAAAATCAATCGTCCCTTTGTTCTGTGGCACAATCTGAATCGCATTGCTTCCACACAAGGAAGTCGTATAGGAACCTAACTTATGTTGCAAGAATTCATAATCGCCATGAGCACAAGTCTTACAATCCATATTCTTTTCGATCGCTACGTTCTCGCAAATATTCTCCCAGACATCCACCACTAAAACGCTCTTACGTAGATCAGGGCTTTTTACGAGATATTTGACAGCCTCAGCTGTTTGATAGCCACTTATGATTCCAGTAATCATATTCAGCACACCGACGGTACTGCAAGTCGGCTGAGAACCCGGTGCGGGCAGCTTGTTGATCAAACATCTGAAGCAGGCCGTCTCCCCAGGGATGATATTCATGGTAATACCGTAGCTTCCAATGACACCCCCATAAATCCATGGGATCGCTGACTGCACACAAGCATCATTAATTAGAAAGCGTGTCTCATAATTATCAGTACCATCCATCACCAAATCGACATCTTTAATCAACTGACCAATATTTGATGGGTTCACGTCACAGACGACAGCCTCAAGGTTAATCTCTGAATTCACCTTTTTCAGGTGTTCCACAGCGGCGACTGCCTTAGGAATATGTTCAGATACATCCGATTCATTAAAAAGAGTTTGACGTTGTAAATTACTTGTATCCACAAAATCACGGTCGATAAGGCGCAGATAACCGACTCCGGCCCTTGCAAGGTTGTTCGCAATCACCGTTCCTAAAGCGCCTAAACCGATCACGGCTACCCTTGCTTCGGCTAACCTTCTCTGTCCTTCCGCACCTATCCCAGTAAACAGTATCTGTTTCGAATATCTTTCAAGTAGTCCCATTGTCATTCACACTCCACGTTCATACTCCATGACAGAAACAATATGTTATATAAAGTTTTCTACGATCATTGTAATAGCCTCGAGACATTTGTCGACTTCCTCAACGGTATTAAAAAATCCTAAACTTAACCGTACGGTTCCCTGAGGTAAGGTCCCGATTGACCTATGAGCGTCAGGGGCACAGTGAAGACCTGGCCTTGTGGCAATTTCAAAAGACTGATCCATAATTAACGACACTTCGGAAGGATCCATGCCCTCTATATTAAATGAAATGACAGAAGCCCGCTCGGTTCCAAGTGGCGGACCATAGACGATGACTCCTGGAATTAATGCTAGTCCACTTAAAAGTCGTTCCGTTAACATTCTTTCCTTTTCTCTAATTTGCTCGATGCCTATCTGCGACAAGAATTGAAGTCCTGCTGCCAATCCGGCAATACCGGGTGTGTTAAAGGTGCCGCTTTCATATCGATCTGGGCATTTTTCGGGTTGTAGCGGAGACTCCGAGTGACTGCCGGTGCCGCCTTCTTTAAGGGGCGTCAGTTGCAGACCATTTCTTAACCATAATCCGCCCACCCCTTGTGGTCCTAAAAGTCCTTTATGTCCAGCAAATGCTAACATGTCAATACACATTGCCTGAACGTCAATGGGAAAAACGCCTGCCGTTTGAGCGGAATCTACCATAAATAGAACGCCTCTAGCACGGGCTATTTTTCCGATCTCCTGGATAGGGTTTATGACACCGGTAACATTGGAAGCATGGGTAAGAATAATAAGTTTCGTATTCTCTTTGATCGCTTCTTCTACTTGTCCAGGAAGAAGGCCACGACTGGCAGATGTGTCAAGTTTAGTCACCTCAACACCCATGTTTCGTAAGGTTTCCAAGGGCCGCACCACAGAATTATGTTCTAAAGAACTGGTAATCACATGATCGCCAGGTTTCAGCAGTCCTTTTATTCCCAGATTAAGCGCTTCTGTCGTATTGAGCGTGAAGATGACTTGGAAGTATTCCGGAATGTTAAATAAACTGGCGACAAGATTGCGGGCATCGACTATAATCTGCCCAGCTGCTAGAGCCATCCGATGCCCAGAGCGCCCAGGATTTGCCCCTTGTTCTCGCATAAATTGATCGACTGCCTTGTAAACAGCTTCAGGTTTGGGCCAGGTTGTGGCTGCATTATCGAAATAAATCATATCCTATCCCGCCTTCCTACATTGCTGATCCTACCTCACTCGACTAAAATCCTAACGCTTTAACAAAGTAGTCCTGAAAACGGGGATTTGTGGAAAGTTCCAGAACCTCTACCCTATTCTTCAATTCTTTAATCTGGGCCATCACGCCCTTATTAATCAGAGCCAACCGGGCTCCTTCGGCAGAGGAATTACCGACAAAGGTTATCTGTCCTTTAAACCCTTTGGGTAGGAAGCCGATTTCCCGAATACTGTCTGGATTAATATGATACCCGAAGGCACCTGCAATAACCGCTTCCTGTATCGCTTCAAGAGGAATGCCTGCTTCTTCGAGCAGCAAAGTTACCCCTGCAGCAATCGCACCCTTGGCCAACTGAATCTGGCGAATATCCGTCTGGGAGATATAAATGTCGTCTGTGAGATAAAATTTCTTATCACGAACCCTAGCTTCTATTCGAGTGTCAACCTTTGGGTTAAAGCGCCCACTGGCTAGCACTATCTTCCGTTTGACCATCGCTGCCGTGATATCAATCAAGCCGCTCCCACAGATTCCCTTAGGTTCAGCGTCGCCAATGGTTGTAAAGTGAAGTTCAAATTCATCATCGATTAAAAAGGTATCTATGGCGCCTTCTTCAGCACGGCAACCGCAGGAAATGTTCATCCCTTCTAAGGCTGGGCCAGCAGCAGTTGAAGTAGCAATGAGCCTGCCTCCAAGATTAGCTACGATTTCGCCGTTTGTTCCGATATCTAAAAAAACTGCTGGAACGTCTTTTTTATCAAACGCCGTAGCCACTAAACCTGCGAGAATGTCAGCTCCAACATACCCTGAAGCCGAAGGTAAAAGGGTTACCCTTCCTTCCTGACAAATCTGTATACCAATCTCCCTAGCTTTCAAATCAACTTGTTCGACAAAGACCGGTCGGTAGGGGGCTCGGGCTATCGACCCTGGATAAACACCCAGAACAAAGTGCTGCATGGTTGTGTTTCCAGCGATAACGACCTGATAAACACGCCTTGCCCTTGCTTCGGTACCTGTAAGGTCTCTCACCAGTTCATTTATTTTTCCAATGATTGCCGCCTGAAGCTGGTTCGGGCCCTGCGGATTTTCAAGACAATAACTGATCCGTGACAAGACATCTCCACCAAATTCCGTTTGAGGATTTAGGCAGGATTGCTTCTGGAGGATTGCACCCGTCGTAAGGTCTAGAAGATAAGCTGAAATTCCAGTGGTGCCAATATCAATGGCTATTCCCAAGATTTCGCCTGGCTCTGATCCAAGGTCAACAAGATCGTTGTCAAATAAGACGGCATAGACTTGTTGCACCACCTCTTGTTCTAGTTTACCAGCCTTCTGATAAATGTCCACCATGCCAGAGCTATAAGGTAATCTTTCCACGTAGGGCTGAGCTGTCCTTTCGGGAGATAGTAACAAAACCTGTTTTACAGAGGTGTCGACTTCTACCTCAATTGCAAAGCCCTGATTAATGGTCTTAAGCTGATTGCCCTTTGAAGGAAGCTCGATCCAAACATCCCCTTTGGCTCTAGCGAGGCAGGCCAAACGGACGTTAGGGGCATTAATGAACCCACTTTCTAAATCACCTGGTGGATAAAGGTCACCCCAAGCCTTAACCCGGCATTTCCCGCAAAGACCTAAGCCATTACAAGGTGTCTCAAAGGCCAGGCCCGCTGCCCTAATACACTCAGAAAGCCGTTCCCCTTCGGCAACTTCAATGGAAATATCTTCTTCGGTGAAATGCACCTTAATTCTATTTATGATAAAAACCTTCTTTCACATGTTCTGTCCTGCCTTTTATTTGAAGTATACATTATATTTACTAAGACGCTCTGCACGACAACTAAGCTCAGCTCAGTTACATTGAAATAACTATATCCGATATGTTTAATAGTAATTAATTTTACTAAGCCTATATATAAAAGTCAATCAATAAGATTAAACATTGAATTAACAAAGAGGTAGAAATCCCAATTTCAAAGGATTCTACCTCTTGTATTATAGAAGTATTACTCTTGTCTTATTATATAAGGGTGGTTAAAAAGCAGGAACCACTGCGACACCATATTTATCCTGGATAAACTTTTTAACCTCTGGTGAGTTTAAAGCTTGATCTAATTTCTTGATTTCTGGACGGTTTTCGTCACCTTTGCGAACAACGATGATGTTGGCATAAGGGGAGTTGGCATCTTCTCTAAATAAAGCTGATTTAGGGTCAATTTTAGCTTCCAAGATATAATTGGTATTAATCACGGCTGCATCTACATCAGGCAGACTTCGAGTTGCTTGAGCAGCATCAATCTCAACGAATTTCAAATTCTTAGGATTATTTACAATATCCTTGGGTGTAGCACTAAAATTAGTGATCCCTTCCTTGAGCTTAATCAGTCCATTGGCTTGTAATAAAGCCAGAGCCCTATATTCATTAGAAGGATTATTAGGGATGGCAATACTAGCACCATCTTTTAATTCACTAATTGACTTGATTTTCTGGGAGTAGAGACCAATCGGTTCAACATGAACTTTAGCTGTTACCACAAAATCATATCCCTTTTCCTTAGCCACTGAATCAAGATAGGGTACGTGCTGGAAGTAATTAGCATCAATTTGTTTATCTGCCAGAGCAGGGTTTAACTGTCCCTCGTCGTCCAATACAACGACTTCTAAATCGACGCCTTGCTCCTTAAGTTTTGGTTTTATAGAATTCAATATGTCTGCATGAGGCACAACTGCGGCACCTACTTTCAATTTCACGACAGCGGGCGTAGCCGTTGGAGTTACTGCAGCAGTTGTCGTACTCGCCTTTTCAGTCGTGCAACCTACCACCATCATCATTATTAAAACAGTCATTCCCAGCATAACCCCAATTTTCTTTTTCATCATACTTCACTCTCCATCTAAGTTTTTCTATAACTAACCGAGCTTATAGCGTTTCCTATCAATATTCTTAGCCATTAAATTCCCCAGTAATTGTATACCCTGTACTAATAGGATTAAGATAAGTACTGTGGCAATCATGATATCGTCTCTATACCGCATGTAACCGTAGCGGATCGCCAAACTCCCCAAACCTCCAGCACCAATGGCTCCCGCAGTGGCGGTGAAACCTGTAATTGTTATAATTGCCAGTGTAATGCCCCGAACCAACGATGATAGTGTTTCGGGAACAAGGACTTTGCGGACGATCTCACCTGGCGTTGCCCCCATCGCCAAAGCAGCCTCAATCTTACCCCTATCAACTTCTTTCAAGCAATTTTCGATTAACCTAGCCACAAAGGGAGCAGACCCAATGGCCAATGGTATTACAGCCGCTGTAGCCCCCAAAGAAGTACCGACAATAAAACGTGAAAGTGGCAATAAGACGACAATTAAGATAATAAACGGAAATGACCGGGCGATGTTTATGACAGTACCCAGAACTTTGTTTAGCCAGGGAACTTCAAATATATGACCTTTTTCAGCGACCACCAACAAGATACCTAAAGGTAAACCAATAATTAAAGCTGCTACGGTTGATAGCGCTACCATATAAAGGGTTTCTCCCACAGCCTTAGTAAGTAGAGGTATTAAATCAGCCTGCATCCCTACTCACCTCCAAGTACAATTTTTCTTTAATGGGTGTAGGACTCTTCTTACTGACAAATAGCTTCGTCGTGTCACTTCTCGGATCAGAAAACAATTCATCGATTGTACCCGTTTCAATGATTTCCCCTTCCTCAATCACTGCAACATGACGGCAAATATATTTAAGCACATCCATTTCATGAGTAATCAACACAATGGTCAAATTAAACTTACGATTAATCTCTTGTAAAAGATCCAGAATTGCGTAAGTTGTCTTCGGATCCAAAGAAGAAGTGGCTTCGTCACTGAGCAATACTTCTGGATTGTTCGCCAAGGACCTTGCAATTCCAACCCTCTGCTTCTGACCTCCACTTAGTTGAGCAGGGTAAGCATTGGCCTTGTCTGATAAACCGACTAACTCTATAATTTCCTCGACTCTTTCTTTAATCTCTGCCTTGGGGTATTTCGCAACTTCTAAAGCAAAGGCTATATTTTTGAAAACCGTCATGGAATCGAAAAGATTAAAGTGTTGGAAAATCATCCCGATTTTCTTTCTAGCTTGCCTGAGATCGCTTTTACCTAACCCTGTGATTTCTTTTCCACCGATATGAATTGTACCGGAGTCAGGCTCTTCTAAACGATTAAGACAATGGATCAACGTTGATTTTCCAGCTCCGCTGAAGCCGACAATTCCGTAGATATCACCCTTCTTGATTTCGAGGTTAATATTCTTTAATGCAAGAATTTTACTTGTAGGAGTAACATACGATTTGTTCAGATTCGTTATTCTGATCAAATTCCTCCCTCCCTTCCCTTATACCTTCCATGACGTAATGTCTTCTTGTTACTGATCATTGAATACCCCGTTTAGTCATCGCACCACCTCCTTATGATAAAACCAAAGAGGCCAGACAAAACCCTTTACATATAAGGTTTTGTCTGGCCTCCAAATTTTTGGTCAGCCTAGCTATTAACTGTAGAATCCGTTATCAATTGCTCATAAATTAGCCGAATGTTGCTTGTTCGTGGGAAAGGGCTCGCTTGCTATAAATTACGGGAATACCGAAGACTTTAGCCTGACGTTTTACACTACTCATCGTGTTGTGATTTATATAGTCGCAAAAGACAATAACTCTCTGTATATTCTTTGGAACAACCTTATTGAAAGATGATTTATTTCGGCCACTCCAATGAATTATTTCTTTTACACCGACGCGTCTAAGCATTAACGGTATATTACCAAGACGATCTGCACCGACAACTAAAACCTTCATGAATCATGCCTCCTCATCTCTAAACTTATGTTCCTCAGAATTACTTGATTGTAATTGATCCAGACTAATGTATCCAACGTTAAATACCTTTATATCCGATATGTTTAATATGGATTAATTTATTTGTCTTATTCTACTGCTCCACCATCCAAAAGTCAATAGGAAATCTTAGCCACTTAGATTTTCTCATTGCACACTTACCAGCCGCGCTCCTGCATCCGAGCTGAAGCTGGAATACTTGAAATTTCTAACCCCGCCATCGCGCTACCTAACCCCTGGGAAATGTCTGCCAAGGTCTGGGGATCACGATAATGTGTAACGGCATTAACGATCGCTTTGGCCATTAATGCAGGATTTTCAGACTTAAAGATACCGGAGCCGACAAAAACCCCATCTGCACCCAGTAGCATCATGAGGGCTGCATCGGCAGGCGTAGCAACACCGCCCGCGGCAAAATTCACAACTGGCAACTTACCTGTTTTAGCAACTTCAATGACTAAATCATAAGGAGCCCCCAATTCTTTGGCCACTGTCATGAGTTCTTCCTTGGGTAGTAATGTTAATCGACGAACTTCTCCTAAAACTGCGCGCAAGTGGGTAACCGCCTCCACAATGTTACCAGTACCTGGTTCACCTTTAGTACGGATCATGGCGGCTCCCTCACCAATCCGACGTAGAGCCTCACCTAGATTACGAGCGCCACATACAAAAGGAACCTTAAAATCATGCTTGTTAATATGAAAAGAATTATCAGCAGGCGTTAAAACTTCACTCTCATCAATATAATCAGCCCCTAGCGCTTGTAAAATCTGAGCTTCTACAATGTGTCCAATGCGTGCTTTTGCCATCACTGGAATTGTCACGGCTTCCATAATCTTTCTAATTATATTTGGGTCTGCCATCCGAGCTACGCCACCTGCAGCGCGAATATCTGATGGAACTCTTTCCAAGGCCATGACCGCACAGGCTCCTGCTTCTTCAGCGATTATTGCCTGTTCTGCCGTCGTGACATCCATTATAACGCCACCTTTGAGCATTTCAGCCAAGCCTTTTTTTAAAACCCAAGTCCCATTATCTGTCATTATATTTAGATACTCCCCTCAATATTAAGCTTTATTATTGGCTCATTTGGTTATTGTAATTAAAGAGGCCAGGGTAGTTCTCTCAAACTTTCCTCTGGCCATCTTTATTATAGACTAGTCAAGAAATGAGATTTAATTACTGCTGACTAGCTTTAAGGCCTTGTTCCAAATCTGCAATGATATCCACCAGGTCTTCAATTCCAACTGATAGTCTTACCAAGTCTTCGGTAACCCCACTACTGACTTGTTCTTCCGGACTCAGCTGAAGGTGTGTGGTGCTAGCAGGATGTATGATCAACGATTTGGCGTCCCCTACATTCGCTAGCAGGGAGAACAATTTGACGTTATTTATGAGCTTTTTACCAGCCTCTGCCCCACCCTTAATCCCAAACGTCAGAATCGCACCGAAACCATTATGTAAATATTTTTTGGCCGATGCTTGGGAAGGGTGAGAAGCCAGACCAGGATAATTCACCCAGGTAACGGACGGATGTTTTTCTAAGAAAAGGGCCACTGCCAGCCCATTCTCACTGTGTCGTTGTACACGGAGGTGAAGCGTTTCTAGCCCTTGAAGGAATAGAAATGCGTTAAATGGACTTAATGATGGTCCAATATCCCTTAGTAATTGCACCCTAGCTTTAATAATGTAGGCTAGATTGCCAAAAGCCTCAGTATAAACTACCCCATCATAACTAGAGTCCGGCGCTGTAAATTCAGGAAAATTGCCATTGGCCCAGTTAAAGTTTCCCGAGTCCACAATAACGCCGCCGATTGATGTTCCGTGTCCTCCGATAAACTTGGTCGCGGAATGAACCACGATATCGACGCCGTACTCAAAAGGACGACTTAGGTAAGGACTTGCAAAGGTATTGTCAATAATCAGCGGGATGCCGGCTTCATGAGCAATCGCTGAAATCGCTTCCAAATCAGGCACATCAAGTTTGGGGTTTCCAATAATTTCTGCATATAAGGCTTTAGTCTTCGGAGTAATCGCTTTGCGGAAATTCTCCGGATCAGATGGATCAACAAATTTCACGGTGATGCCCATTTTAGGAAGTGTTTGATTGAACAAATTATAGGTACCGCCATACAGGCTGATGGCTGACACGATCTCATCACCGGATCGGGCGATGTTTAAAATCGAGAGAGTTATCGCTGATGCGCCTGATGCAGTAGCTAAAGCTCCTACGCCACCCTCTAGTGCTGCAATTCTCTTCTCGAAGACATCCCAAGTTGGATTCCCGATCCTTGTATAGATGTTACCAAATTCCTTCAAGCCGAAAAGCCTAGCTGCTTGGTCAGAATCGTTGAACACATATGAAGAAGTTTGGTAAATAGGGACCGCTCTGGAATTGGTTGCCGGATCAACTTCCTGACCTGCATGCACTGCAAGAGTGCCGAAGCTATACTTAGTTTCACTCATGTTTTCGTCCTCCTAATAATTTCTCTTTTTTGGGTTCAATGCCCATAACCAAGTATTCTAGTTTGTTTAGTAGTATTTTAATCCCGTGAACATATTTTGTCAATAACTAAATTTAATTAAAATTCTGACGACCTTCTTTTTTTATCTGACTTAAAAACACGTCCTTCACATAAGCAGCCAAAAGCACTACAATCATTACATTCACATAGTTTGTTGTATTGAATTTGATTCATTGGCCTTCCCTCTTTAATACTGCTATTTAAAAAACTGAGTAGCCTTAACCACTCTTTATCACCATATGATTTCATTATTTATACCTTCTGGGGTTGAGTCTAATACTATAAATCTGAAACCTATGAGCCTGTACAAAATGGAGATCGATCACTTTCCCGTCCTTACTTGCAATCGCAATTCGATGAATCATCTTGTCAACCTCCAATCTCCTAGCGGTATGTATTGAGTACTATGTCATAGATATCCTCAATCGCTCTTAAACCTCCATTGTATCCAGCATATCCGCAGTTAAGGATTAACCTGTAGTTTACTGGAACACTGATAATCAATAAATCGGCGTTGATCTCCTTAGCAAGGTCTCTTTCCCAGCCGCTGCCCAGGATCAATGAACGGTTCTTACTCTGATTGGCCCTAATCTCCTCTTGGATTTCACCCCCATCTATACAAAAGGTCACCTCCGCAGAGCGTAGCTCAGAGATATTCCTGAATTGTTCCCTGATTGCTTCCTGGTAGATCTCTGGAGTATCCTCAATAATATATTGCCCGGCCGGTAGTATACCTAGTTCATTCAATAGGTACTTAGCAAACCCGATGGCATAGGTTGCATCTAAGATTGTATAGAACGTACGGGGTAATCCATAGCGAAATTCCAACATAAAATCTGCGGTGCGTTCAATATAAGAATAGAACTTCTCTTCTTCGTTGGTAATAAAGGCCTTGGCCTTCGTCTCATCCAACTTCCCAAAATCGACCAGATTTCTGAGAAACTTGGATGTCTCAAGTCCCCCAATTGGAAGGTAGGGGAAATGAAAGTATGGTGTCCCATATTTCTCTTGCAAATGCTTTACAATCTCCAGCCCTGGCCAGGCCGATACGACAATATTAAACTGGGCTTGAGGTATGGTCAGCCATTCTTGTATGCCCCCTGAATCCGTTCCAAATAGAATATTCACCGTTAGGCCAATGCCCTCCAAAATACGTTTTAGCTCTACAAGATTGCCATTCCAATAGGGATCTTGATAGGGTATAGTCGCAAACACATTGACAAGACCTGATATTTTCTCTTCCTTATGTTCCGCAAATTTATCGACATATTGGTCGATAATGGCCTTAACCACGCCATCATGACTAACATAGTTGTTACTTTTAAATCCACCAGTTTCTACATAAACTAATGGTTTACCGCAGTCTTGAAAGCCCTTGGTGACGTTGCCCACATCATCTCCGACCATATCAGAGGTACAACCTGTGAGCACCACGTAAAGGTCAGCATCAATCACCTTCAGTGCGCCGTCAATGACGCCACGGAGCTTATCTTCTCCTCCAAAAACGATTTCGGCTTCGCTAGAATTCGTGCAAGGAATGGTATTTCCCCCTGCATAGCCTTCACCTTGACCAATCAGTGAACATATCTTGTCACTGCAGCCTGGTCCGGCATGTACAATCGGAACAGCCCGTTTGATTGCAACAACTGATTGTTGTGCAGCCAGGGCACAGGAATATCTGGGCTGCTCAATAAACCTCGACATGCTTATTACCTCCCAAAAACGTGTATGGATCTTGTTCAAGCCACCACTTGGTGTACGGCATCGTGCTGTGTTTTGCTAGGTTGGTCACAAACTCTGTATTATCTAGAGTCTCTAAGATCCTCTCCCCATAATTAAGAAGTCCTTGATAGGCGAATCCGAAATGTTCATCCCCAATCAGTAGGGTTGGAATACCAAGTTTGGCGCCCCAAAGTGTCATGCCGCCATGGCGGGCAATCATGATATCTGGGCGAACGCGATTTAAAATATTGACTAGCTCATAAGCTTGCTTGTTGCAAACATTAAAGTTGGGGACATCGCCGTAGGCCTTGACATCGTGATCCAGCATATCCGATGCGGCATCCCCATTGTCATAAATCGGGTCGTGATGAAAAATTGCTGCCCCTTGAACCTCTAGTCCAAGTTCACGAAGCAAGGCGATTAAAGCATGGCCATGTGCCGCTCCCGCTGTAATATAGCACGTCTTACCCTTCAGCTTGGCACGATATTCCTCGAGCTTTGGAACGATTCTTTCTTTTTCCGCTTTTATTATTTCTTCTACTTCTGTTTGCTTACTAAGCACCTTGCCCAATTCCCTCAGCCAAGCATCTGTTCCTTTTATTCCATAAGCCAAAGGTGCCTTAATTTCTGGAACACCGTAAACCTGTTCCAAAGCCGCACCAAGATAAGTCCCTAACGTTGGGCAGATCTGGATGGTTGCTGCAGCCTCAGAGATTTGCTCCAGTTGTTTAACCGTAGAGAAGGGCACGATATAATCTGGTTCATAGCCTAGCTTAGCTAACAGCTCAGTAAATATATCACTGCCCCAGAAATTAATAATATTGACCTTATTTGTCTTCTTCTCAGGCGGCTTGACGATTTTTCTAACGATGGAATGATACGCTGAGTCAAATCCGGTTGTCCATATTTTGGATTTAAAGCCTTCACAAAAGCAAGCAACAACAGGAATTCCCAGTTCTTTCGTCATGTTGTTCGTTACGCCTTCCACATCATCTCCCATAATACCGGAAGCACAAGATGTCGTGACAAAGATAGCATTAGGATGAACCCTTTCATTGGCTGCGCGGATGGTCTCCTCAAGCTTTTTAGTTGCCCCGAAAATAGTATCTTTTTCTTCAATATTTGTACTGAAATATCGTCCAATAACAGACGGCAACTCTCTCTCCATCTGTCCAACCCGATAAACAAAATTAAAACCGAAGAAATCTCCGGCGCATCCAACGGGTGCATGGTTGATAATCACCGCATCTTGAATCATGGATAGTTGACAAAAGGCTTTGCCCGAGCTGCAATCCATACACTGGCTGAAGGTACGAGAGCAATCGTGTAAATTTCCTGAATTACCACACTTTACAAGCTGCCCGGCTGTACCTTCAAAGCCAGTAATTGATCCAAGACGTAGTTCTCGGATCATAACTTCTGGCGCTTCAATGTTGATTGTACTCATGGAGTACCCCTCTCTTTTAAATACTTAGTAGCCTCAGTTTCACTGAGCAATTCATCCATTTCATCATCGATGTCCATAAGTGCAATTAACCATTTCGCACGGTTACCTTTATATTCCGCAATGTTTGTTAAAACTTTATCACGTTCTTTAATTAACATTTCTGTACGTTCAATAAGCATAATTCTCATTTCCTCCTCTCTTGACCATTGGGTGGAAGTTTGATTATTGGAAGACCTTTACAAAAGCCTGATCGAGATCGTTGATCAAATCCACCACATCTTCAAGACCAATGGACAGTCTGAGAGTTTCAGGAAGAATCTGTGCCACAGCTAGTTCATCTGGCGTCAATTCTCCATGCGTTATTTTGGGCGGATTTATGATCAAGGATCGAGTATCTCCAACATTAGCATGATAACTAAATATATTTAATGAATTAATGAAATGATACAGTTCTTCGTTACTTCCCTTGAAACCAAAGCTAAAAATTGACCCCGCTCCTTTGGGGAAATACTTGGCCGCCAAGTCTTTATACTTGCTTTCTTGTGCGAATGGATGGCTAACCCAGATCACCTTGTCATGGCTTTCAAGATGTTTTACAATCTTTTGGGTATTAGAAATCTGTTTTTCGATTCTCTCTGTCAATGTTTCAACCCCTTGCAGAATCAAAAATGCATCGAAGGGACTTAATGATGCTCCTAAATAAGCTAGGTAATTAAAGCGGATTCTTGTTGTAAACGGAATGTCAGGGAATACTTCCAAGATACTTCTCTCACGTCCTGTTTTTAGTTCTTTAAGAGTATGCTGGGGTTCTTGAAAATGAGTGAATTTTCCATTAGCCCAGTCAAATTTCCCATTTTCTACAATTAATCCACCCAAAGTCGTTCCATGTCCACCTATAGCCTTAGTTGCCGAGTATATTATGATATCCACACCATAGTTGAACAAGTTAATGAGAAAGGGTGTCGCAAAGGTGTTGTCCACTACCAAGGGGATGTTATTATCATGGGCTATCTTCGCAATGGCCTCAATATCCAATAACGTCGCATTGGGATTGCTTATGGACTCAATCAAAATCCCTTTAGTCTCTGGTTTGATCGATTTACGGAACGATTCTGGATCATCCGAGTTTTCGACGAAGTCAATTTCCACACCAAACTTGGGAAATATTTTTTTCAGGCTGTCAAAAGTACCTCCGTATAGTCTAGGAGTCGTGAGGATCCTTCCACCACCCTCTGCTAAGTTAAGTAGGGTGTAAGAAACTGCTGCCATACCTGAGGCGAGGGCAATGGCACCCGTACCTCCATCCAATAACGCTATTCTCTGTTCTAAAACATTGACAGTTGGATTACCAACTCTCGTATAAAGATAGCCGAGTTCATCCAGAGCAAGTAACTTCTCTGCTCTTTCAGGGCTTCCTAAATCAAAAGAAGCTGTCTGATAAATTGGAACCGCTACCGCATAATTATGCTCTTTAGAATCATAACCGGCCCGAACCTTTAAAGTATCAAATCCATAATTATTATCTGCCATTTTCAATCCCTCTTTCATATTTTAATGAGGAATAAGTTATTCAATCTTCATTGGATCTGAGAGTGCACATATTTCTCGCTATAATTTTTGAGGAAAAAGGCCAGCCCCTAATTCTCATGAGGGACTAGCCTCTAGTTTCCTAGTTAGCCATATTATTGCTAATCTTATCAGTCTTAGTGACTAATTATGCAGCTCTACTGTTCCTGAAATAGGGCAGTGCTTAAATATCGTTCACCCGTATCAGGCAAAATTGCGACGATTAGCTTACCTTTGTTCTCTGGACGTTTGGCGAGCTGTAAGGCTGCAAAGACAACAGCACCGGAGGAAATCCCCACTAGTAATCCTTCTTGCTTTGCTAACTGCCGACCAGTTTCAAGCGCTTCCTCATTTTTTACTCTATACACCTCATCGACAATACCAAGGTTGAGCACGTCCGGTAAAAACCCAGCGCCAATACCTTGAATCTTGTGTGGACCTGGCTGACCTCCAGACAGCACAGGAGAATCAAAAGGTTCCACAGCAACCAATTTAATACCAGGCTTGTGATTTTTGAGGACTTCTCCCACCCCGGTGATGGTGCCACCCGTTCCCACACCACTTACAAATATGTCCACTTGACCCTCGGTATCTTCCCAAATTTCTTTGGCTGTGGTGACCCGATGAATTTCCGGGTTTGCTGGGTTCTTGAACTGCTGCGGAATATAGGAATTCTTTATCTGGCTGCCCAATTCCTCCGCCTTACGAATGGCGCCTTTCATCCCATCGGCACCCGGCGTAAGAACCAATTCTGCGCCATAAGCTTTCAGAAGTTGACGCCGTTCAACACTCATCGTATCCGGCATGGTTAAGATTAATCGATACCCTTTGGACGCAGCCACGAAGGCTAGGGCAATTCCTGTGTTGCCACTAGTAGGCTCGATAATGACACTATCTTTCGTCAAGAGACCTTTCTCTTCAGCATCCTTAATCATACTATATCCAATTCTATCCTTAACACTGCCACCAGGATTAAAGGACTCTAGTTTAACAACGACATCAGCTTCTAAGCCTGCACCTGTTCGTATCAATCTCAACAAAGGAGTCTTACCAATTAATTCCGTTAAATTATTATAGATCTTTGACATTTTTCGCCCTCCTAAAATATTTTAAATATTTGATGCAGCGCTACGTACTTCGCCCGTCTCCATGGCTAAAAGCTGGTCGGCCCATGTAGCAGCCCATTCACGTAAATCTTGGATTTCCAAAGGTGATGGTACCTTTGACACTTCATGTTCAGCAATCGTGTTCGCTAACTTCTTATAGACTTTTGCTTGTGCAGAATCAGGGAACGCTTCAATCGTCGTTTTACCTTGGAGTTCGCTCTTAGTAACGGTGACTGAGCGAGGCACATATCCAACGATCTGTGTCTTTGTTCGCTCAGCGAAATCATCAATAATCGACTTGCTATATCCTTCATTGATAGAATTAGCGATCACTCCACCCAGAAGTGCTCCCCCTGAATTTGAGTATTTTTGGATTCCTTTAAATAAGTTGTTTGAAGCGTATATGGACATGAAATCAGCCGAGGATACTGTAAACACATGATCGGCAATACCCTCTCGAATTGGCACAGCAAAACCACCGCAAACGACATCCCCTAAGACATCGTAGATCACTATATCAAGGTCTAGTTCTTCAAAAATTCTAAGCTGTTTCAAAGTCTGAACCGCAGTGATAATCCCCCTACCTGCACAACCTACCCCTGGGGCTGGCCCACCAGCTTCTACGCAGTAAACACCTTTGAAACCTTGAAAGATAACTTCTTCCTTTTTAACGCTATTCTTTTCTCGCAGGGTATCCAGCACGGTTGGGATATACTTTCCATCACGCAAAGTATTTGTTGAGTCACTCTTGGGATCACAACCGAATTGCATTACCTTATAGCCAGCCAAGGCCAACGCTGCACTAATGTTGGAGGTCGTCGTCGATTTTCCAATGCCACCTTTACCGTAAATAGCGATTTGTTTGATTTTTTTCTTTGTCATTATTCATTCTCCTCTTTAATTCTCTAATTTTGAATTCGACGCCTAACCACCACCAAAGGGCTGTCTATCAATTACCCATGTGAAAATGTCTCTATCGGCTGGTCATATAGGTCCGCCGCAAAATCTATACCAGACCCGGGAACACCGCAGGCATCTGCCCTGCAGTGCAAGCAATGTCGAAACACTGGTAAATACTCTTCTGCAGCAGTCCGTGCTGCGTCTAACTCCTCACAATTTGGTGAGCGTCGTAACACCATCTCATTTTGGGGAATAAGCGGGATGATATTAATGAGCGATGCCCCAGCTTCGGCTGTGGCTTTGGCCACGACAGCAACACTCTCGTTATTCACACCAGGTATCAAGACGGTATTTATTTTCACCACAACGCCCAGTTCAGTAATTTCTCGAATGCCTGAAAGTTGAGCTGCGATCAACACACGAGCAGCGTCTTCTCCCGTCAAAAACTGACCATTGCTGATGACGTGGCTACAAATGTTAGTTAACTCTGTGGGATTAATAGAGTTTACAGTGACGGTAACAGTTCTAACGCCCGCGGAAACTAGTCTAGCGGCTTTTTCCTTAAGTAATAATCCATTGGTGCTAAGACAATTAATCAGGTGAGGGAACTTCCAATGAATCCGTTCAAACGTTTCCAACGCATGATCTGTCGCTAAGGTGTCACCTGGTCCTGCAATCCCTGCCACTGTAATTTGTGGGCAAAGTTCTAACGCGCGTTCAACGACTTTGAGTGAACCTTCTGGAGTTAATAATGAACCAGTTACCCCTGGGCGCTCCTCCCACTTATTGAACCCTCTCTGACAGAACCGACATTGAATGTTGCAAGCCGGACTAACTGGCAAGTGAATCCTGCCGAAGTTACTATGAGCCGCCTCTCCATTAAAGCAAGGGTGTTTCTTCACAAGGTGCGCAAATTTTTCATTGAGACTGGGTCTTAGGCTTCTGTCCATTCGTTCACTTCCTTCGTTTAATAAAGAAAAACAGAAAACTAGAGGCTGGTCCCTGATTACAATCAGAAACCAGCCTCTAGTTTTCTAGTAAGCCTTATTCTTATTCACACCTATTCCGATAGGTTTTAATTTAATTAAATATTACATTCTTTATACTTATTTGTCAACTACTAATTTTCCTAGTACTAGATCCTACCTAATGGCAATGAACATGGTGCATATCTGGTGTATGGTTGTGTATCTGCGCTGATATTTCATTGTTTTTCCCGAACCACTGGGGCAAATACAGGATCCTGCCCATCATAGCCACTGATTCGGTCTAACCGAATTTCTCTGATACCGGAGTTGATTCATATAAGTTAATTTCCATTATTTCCTTCCTTAAGATAATAGAAGCCTTGAATAAATTACAAACCTATTATTTTTAGCAGGTTTGCACTTTATTCAAAGCCTCTGGTTATCAGTCAACTTAAAAATAGAGAGAATATAAGTCTCTTATTTTGCTCCTAATTAAATATGTTGCATGGACAGATTGTTATACAGAGTTTAGTTTGAAGATTTCAAAAAACTAATTTCCAATCGATAGCGTAATTTCGGACTCAAACCAATAATTGTATGAGCCTAACTTCATACTGCAGGCTACATTAGCTTCCATTTCAGGATCAAATCCATCTAAGGTGGCATGATCCAATAAGCACAACACATTTCCCAAAGATACATTTTTTGAGTACGGTCAATATTCTGCATCCGGACAGTGGCTTATGCGATACCTATCGATGTCACATTCAGTGATACATGTTTTCCAGTGATAGGTGGAATTATAATTATGGTTATAATTAGCCATGAATGACCTTAAGTTCAGTTCTAACCGGTTTTGCTCAATATCCTCTCTGATAGCTTTACCGAAGTCATTTCCAGCCTTGCATAACGAAGCAGTCATTTTTAAATCAGGTTCAATTTTTGTTTCAAGTTCCTGCAACAATCTATCAATTACATTTCGTGTATTGCTTATTCGCTGATTCATTAATTAATCACTCCTTCCGAAAAATCAGATTACAGAACACCTCTATCCATCCTTAAAAAATATAAAGCCAAGGTGTTCCCATGGAAAACAAAACCTAAGCCTTCAGTACTCTGATCAACTAATCATTTGTCAATTACCCTTTTTCTTAAACGGATCTTTTCGTTTCTATCAATTTGAATGACTATTCCATCCTGGATTATCAAGGTCACAGAGCCATGAGAAACTTCCTCAATTATCTCCAATAACTTTCGTAATTCTTCCTGGCATAACGGTTCATGTTTATAATGAATTTGCCTAGGATTCTCAAGCATTGGTGAACACCTCCATTTGGTAGCACTACATGCAGGACCAGCCTCAATCTTAATAATTCATTTTAATTCATACTTATTTGCTTTGTTTACTTGGTTTACTTGTTTAAGTAAATTTTAGTCTAACTTTTGTTTGTTGTCAATGGGTATTTTACCTCTAAAAAGGTATATTTTCGCAAGTTTTATGTTCTACACTTGTCTGCTCAACAAATAGCATGTAGTGCCAAACGTTAAAGTACTCCCCATTTACGTGTGTTTTCCACATTCAAGACAAATTCATCACCATGGAAACCCTGGTTCACCAAGGCCTTAATTGCATAGCTCACCTCCTTCGTATATGTAGTACTCTCTATAATCCAGGGTAATGATATTGTTTCCACCAATTACCCTAAAAGTAGCAATGTATGATACCCCTAGCATCACCTCCTTACATTAAACTAGAGGCTGAATCACCATATTATGGGGATTCAGCCTCTAGTTTTCTAGTAAGCCTTTTTCGCTTATATTTATACTAGTTTGATCTCTCCTTTTAATTGCTCAATTTGATGGCGGAAAGAAACCATAAATTAGTTCAACTAGATTATTCCTTACTTATCAACTATGTTTACTGGGTTTATGTAGATATTAGTACACCTTCAAGCTAATGTCAATGAAATTTAACCCCCATTAAGATTTTTTATTATTAATTGTTATGATACACGTTCGTTTATCTATATTAATTCATTGAAAAGCCGCCACTATCACTTCCCCATAAGAAGGGAGTGTCAGTGGCGGCTTTTTAATGATTCCAACTAAAGTAAGTCCCTTTATGCTAGGACAATGCGAACCATAGCCCTAGCATAAATTAAAGAGTTATAGATTATCAAATAAATCCTCAATGAAAGTCAAACTGCCCCTATATCCGGCATAGGTTCTATTGAAAATTAGCCGATCCGAAATCGGATACGAAATAGCACTACATTGAATGTCATGTTCCATTGCAAATTCACGATCATTAGTACTTCCAATCAATAAGGTTATTTTATCTTTATAAGTCTCAAGTTCTTTGTGAATCTTCCAGTGATCGGTTTCGAATAATACTTTTGGAGGACGAGCATAGTCAAGTTTCGTGATTTGCTCAGTAATACGTTCAATATCCTCAGGACGGAATACCGGATCGGTAATGATTGAAATAATCGGGGTAAAACTAAAATTATTCGCTAAAAAACGTGTGACACCAACCACAGTATTGGCATCCCCAATCACGGCGAACTGCTTCCAACTCAGTGCACCAATAGCAGTTTCAAGATAACTGTAAACGTAATCCTCTTCAGCTGCTATGACTTGTTCACCACGCTCTTCAATATTCAATTCTTTAGCAACGGCTCTGACAAAGGCTGATGTATCACTGGCGCCAATGGGTAAACCTGGCCACCGAATTGATGGCACGCCGAAACGTTCCTGGTATTCTTGCGCAGAACTTTTTAAAAGCCAAGGTGAAATAATGATGTTCAGAGCAGCCCCTGAGGAATTTTTAATATCTTCTATGCCTTGATGACGAGTAAAAAAGGTATTCACTTTAAGTCCTAGTTTTTCAAGTATTCTGGTCAATTCCTCAAAATTTCCCTCCCAAAACGGGTCATGATAGGGCATGATCCCCAATAGATTGACAAGATTTTTTTGACGCTCTGCCGGTTTTACAACATGAGTCAAAAGAGCCTTAAATGCAATTTCATACCCTCTGTAGCTCTCTCCAAGAAAGCCTGGTGTCTCTATTGGATAGACTGGCAGCCCTTTTTTTACAAATTCATCCGTGATGCTTACAATATCATCCCCAATAATCCCAGCTGTACAACCTGAGAGTACAAAAAAAGCATCTGCCTCTAATATTTCGATGGCGCCTTCTATTGTTTCCCTTAGGCGGTCCACACCGCCAAAAATGACGTCTTTCTCCAGCATATTGGTACAGGGAATTGAGACTCCTGAAACGTAAAAGGGTGATCGCCCACCAGCTTGACCCGCTTCTCCTGCCGTCGTTTGCATGCAACATCCTGGTCCAGCATGATATATTGGCACAACTCGATTGATTGCGGACAATACAGCATTAACTCCACCTAAAGCGCAATTACCGCGAGGGCCTTCCGTAATCACTGACATATAAAAACACCTTTCTTTCCAGTTACTCGATAGGCTTGATGAATTTGAATGGATTATCCTCATACCATGACTTTTTGTAAGGTAGACGAGCATGAAGAGCAAGCTTTTTATTAAATCCTGGGTTTTCTATCTGATCGGCTATTTTATTGCCTAAATATAAAATTCCATCATAACCCATCGTTGGCCGTTTCATGTCAAGAACATGGGTGGTTGGTATTCCAAGACGAGCTGCCCAAGAGGGCACTCCAATAAATACATCCGGTTTGAGCTTATTCACAAGATTCACCTGCTCAAAGGGTTGCATATTGGCAATATCAATCACGTAATCACCATGAATACTATTTAGATACTCAATATCCAATTGTGCATCATCGTCATAGGTAGGCGTTTCCAATCCAACTAGTTTCATGCCAAAATCATCGAGAAGCGCAGCCGCGGCAAAAGAACGGCCGGTTCCGCCGCAAATAAATACTCTCTTACCCTCAAGACGGCGTCGAATATTCTCCATGAGTGGAAGAATACGTTGATGCTCCTTTTCAATATGAAGCTCTGCCTCTGCTTCTTTTCCGAAAAGCGCTGCAACGCCACGAAACCATTTATCAGTATTACGCACTCCAATGGGCATGACTGTATGAGAATATGGAATGTCGTAATCTTGCTCTAATTCTTTCATGAACTCATCTGCAAACACCTTACAAATAGCCGTCGAAGCCTCGGCAGCCGGTATTTTTAATACTTTTTCAAGTGAACTATAAAAGGGAATGTAGTTTACTTCCAGTCCTAATATCGTTAACATTCGCTCAATTTCAACTTGGTCCTTATAACTAACTGTCGTTGGGGCAAACAAATTAATTAACCCTTTTATCTTTGGTATTTTTTTACCATTCAAAATATATTTGGCGATCGCTATAAATGCAGCATCAAAGCCGGAAGCACAGACCTTTGATTTAAACCCATCACAATGAATGGGGACTATAATCGGTTTTAATAACTTTTGTAACTCCGTTGCTACCCCATCAATATCATCACCGATAATTCCGGAGGCACAGGAAGTAAATATGAAGATCAACTTTGGATGATAACGCTCATCGGCCAGAAGAATTGATTCTCTAAGTTTCTTTTCGCCCCCATGAATGATATCTTTCTCATCAATATTTGTGACAATCAGTCTAGCATTTTTAATATTGCGTATACCACGGTGCGCCTGCCCCACTCGATAGAGGTCACTCGCCATAGATGAGCAGCCAGCGCAACCTAAAGGAGCGTGAACGACAAAGACCGAATCCTCCATAGACATTAAGGCCGACATACTGTTAATTTGTTGACACTGAAGCCCTTGACTAAAGGTTCTGTCCGCCATTTTAAAGCAGCGCTTGGTGAAATTATCAGCAAGTTCTTTGCTATTTCCGCCACAATCATTATAGGTATGGGGTCTACTTTCTCGAATTCCATTATAATCGCCCATATAAAATCTCCTTTGTTACTTATGTTCTGCATTACAATATCAAATATAATTATTCTCAGAACTTTTTCCTAAGTATATGATCTTGCCTCATTGCGAGTGGGTTATGGTATTGCCGATCGGGAAAGCCCCTTCGTTAGTTTCCATTAAACTATCCCTTCATAGCTTTACTTTAATTAAATCGTGTTAAGACGACTGAATAGATGTCTTCTATTAACCTCAGTCCTCCTGCATAACCGACATATGTGGTATTGATCACCAGTCTTTCAATAATGGGCCAAGAAACAGTTAAATAGTGACCATTCAATTCTTTAGCAATTTTCTTTTCCCACGAACTACCTAAGATAAGCGGATAACCGTAGAACTCAGTCTTACGTATCTCCTCATGAATTTGATGCCCATCACTGGAAAACCCTATTTCTGCTTTAATGCCATAATTTAAGTCTTGAAAATAGCCTTTTAACTTATCCCTGTATTCAACTGGTATATCGTCAATCACATATTGTTTTGAGGGGATGAGTCCTAGATCATTCACTAAAAACTTAGTGAATGCCAAGGTTGTCTGCGCGTCAGAAACCACCACAAATCGTTTGGCCATGACCCGCGTTTCCAGAAAAACATCCGCAAACCGTTCAATGTAATAATAATATTCTTCCTCATGTTGAACCACTATCTCTTCGATCGTCTCTTGATCTACTCCTGCATACTCTCCTACTGCCCGTAAAAATTTGCTCGTTTCAAAAGCACCAATCGGAAGCGTCGGATAATGAAGATAGGGAGTTCCAAATTTCTCTTCTAATTGTTTAACATTGTTCAGTCCTACCCATGGCGATACCAGAAGATTAAATTCCGCGGCAGGAATCTTGTCAATATTTTTGATCCCTCGACCATGTCCAAAGATCGTATTGGGAATAAGCCCAAGCTCCGCAACCAGTTTTTCTAGCTCTCTTAAATTGCCAAGCCAGAATGGATCGTGCAACGGAATTCCTGCCCAAATATTAACAAGACCTTTGATTGTTTTTGGCGCAGGCTTAAGATACTGATCTATAATTGCCTCTAATACCCATTCATGCCCACTATAATTGTTTCCTTTAAAGCCTGCAGTCGAGGCAAAGATTACCGGTTTCTCGGCATCTTTGAATGAACGAACAACCACTGCAGCATCATCTCCGACGATTTCTGAAGTGCATCCTGTTAAGACAATATAAAGATCCGCATCAACAACTTTAAGTGCATTCTCAATCGTCTCATGAAGCTTTTCCTCTCCTCCAAAGATGACTTCTTTTTCGCTGATATTTGTGCAAGGAAATATATGAGGGGAAAAATATCCAGAGCTACCTGTACTTCCTCCTAGTTTTTCTGCACAACCAGGTCCTGCATGCAAAATAGGCAAAGTCCTTGTAATTGCTTGAACAGTCTGCATCGCTGCCATTGCGCATTTATATCTTGGCTGATCTAGAATCTTTGCCATCTTATTTTGCCTCCTCTTTCAGGAACGTCGAATTTTTTTGTTGATACCACCACTCTGTATAAGGGAGCTTAACTCTGGCCGCTAGATTCTTTTCAAAACTTCTATTTTTAATTGTATCAAGCACGGAATAGGCAAAGTTTAATGTACCCCTATAGCCAAAGATCATATATTCATCTGCTACATACAACGCGGGTGTACCCTGTTTTATTGCCCATACAGTCGTACCCGGATGACGAGATAAATAGAGATCCGGTTTATATTCGTTTAAGATGTTTAAGACCTCAAAGTTTTGCTGGTCAACAACGCTAACCTTGAAGTTATTGGGCGATTTCTCCAGTAAATAATTTAGGGGAGCCGGCGCATTTTCATTATCATATTTACTGTCGTAATGCCAGGCTGCTGCCCATGCCACTTCCATCCCAAGTTCCTGAAGCACTCGAGCTACTTCAAACGTATATCCTGGCCCCATACCAATTACGGCCCGAAGCCCTTTAAGTTCTTTTTTCACTTCTTCTATTTTAGGAAGATAGTATTCTCTTTCTTTTTTCACATAGGCTTCGACTTCTGCCTCTTTATTGATGACCCTTCCGATTTCTCTAAGCCATGTCTCAAATCCAATAACTCCCATAGGATTGATGGTTCTCACATAGGGAACGCCATATTCTTCTTCCAAAGCATTACCTAAGTAAGTCCCTAATGTACCGCATATACAGACTGTCGCTAAGGATTCTGAGATATGCGAAAGTTCTTCAATCGTAGAATTCTGATATAAGAATAAGGGTTCAACTCCAAAATTAGCAAACAATTCTATGATTTCTAGTCGGGCACTTTCAAAGAAATTCTTAAAATTTATAAGATTGTTCTTCTTATTGGGTGGTTTCACAATAGATGTTAGAACTGCATGATCCGAAGCATCAAAGCCAGATGCCCATATTCGTGATTTAAAGCCTTCACAATGAACAGCGGCGATCGGCACCGGAATTTCATCCTTCAGATCTTCCACAAGACCATCAACATCTTCGCCAATAATACCTGACACGCAAGATGTTCCGATAAAAATAGCTTTCGGTTGATATCTCTTGTAGGTTTCCCTGACAATTTCCTTAAGAGCCTCAGTCGCACCAAAAACTGTATCCTGCTCATTCATGTCAGTGCCAATAAAAACAGTATTATTCGTAACCCCTCTTTTTGTTGACAGCTGTGCATTCAATACCTCAACCCCTGCTGCAGTGACTGTGCAACCTGAAGGAGCATGATTGATGATCGCTATATCTCTGATTCCTGAAAGCTGCCCTAAGGCGCAACTGGAAAGACATGTACTTGACTGATTGAAACAACGTTCTCTGTCTTTAAGTGTTCCGCATTTGGTTTTATTCGCCAGATCATAAAGATCACCATTATAGCCAGTAATTGAACCCAAGCGTTGCTCTCTAGTCCCCACAGTCGATACGGTTAAGTTAACAGGCATAACATATTCCTCCTCAAATTACATAGTTCCATTCAGGCACAATTCTCTTTAAAAACTGTTTTGTTCTTTCCTCCTTGGGATGGTTAAAAATTTCCTTAGGGGTTCCTTCTTCTACTACGACTCCACCATCCATGAAAATTACTCGGCTTGCTATTTCATTCGCGAAAGACATCTCATGTGTGACAACAATCATTGTCATGCCTTCCCTAGCGACCTTTTTCATGACGGTAAGTACTTCGCCGACGAGCTCCGGGTCCAATGCAGAGGTCGGTTCATCAAAAAGAATTACCTCAGGATTAAGCGCAAGTGCTCGCGCAATTCCAACCCGCTGTTGTTGACCCCCTGAAAGCTGATTTGGGTATGAATTATATTTATCAGACAGGCCCACTTTATCTAACATTTTGAGGCTCAGTTTCTCCGCTTCATTCTTAGGAACTTTCCTAGCCACGATCAAACCTTCCATGACATTTTCCAGGGCAGTCTTATTGTTAAAAAGGTTATAGGTCTGGAAAACCATGGCTGTTTTTCTTCGTATCTCCAGGATGTCTTTCTTGGAGGCATGTTTGAATTTTATGTGCTTGTCTCCGATGGTTAACTCACCATCATCAGCTTTCTCTAAAAAATTTATACACCTTAATAGAGTAGTTTTTCCCGAACCGCTGGGGCCTAAGATAACAACAACTTCGCCTTTATTTACTTTAACATCTACGCCCTTTAATACTTCATTTTTACCAAATGCTTTATGTATTGCCTTGATTTCGATCATAGCGCACTCTCTCCTCTGTAGACACTAAAGCGTTTCTCCAAGGTATAAAATAGTCTTTCGATAATGCTGTTAATTACCCAATAGACGATTGCTGCCGCCACATAAGCTTCTAGGTATTTATAATTTGTATTAGCGGGAATTAAGGCTGCGTTCATTAGATCTGTGACTGAAATCATAAATACTAGTGATGAACCTTTAACAAGTCCGATCAGACTACTGCAGAGTGCTGGTACTGCCACAGGCAAAGCTTGCGGGAGAATAATCCGCCTAATCGTCATAGTCGTGGTCATTCCAACTGAATAGGAAGCTTCATACTGTCCTTTGTCAACCGAGTTCAGCGCACCACGCATTGCTTCGGATATACTTGCCGTGCCAAAGAACAATAATGCCATTAAAGCGATATATATTAAATCTATGTCCTTAGATCTTAATGCCCAATGGAGATTCTCGGCAACACCATCAAAGGCCTGAATTATTACGTAATAAGCAATCAATATTTGCAGGATGACCGGAATACCTTTGATAACTACTACATATATCTGCAGAAGTTTGCCTAGGACTTTTACGTTATATAGTCTAGCCAACGCAATAAAAGTGCCCAATACAAGTCCTACCCCAAAAGGCACAAAGGCAAGTAAAAGTGTCACTGGTATGTATTTAATTGATTCCTTCATTGCCACAAACATAAAATTAAGATCAAACCCCATGTTCACTCACCTACCATCACCAATGATTACGCTCTGTAATTTTCTTTCAACAATCGAGCAACCTTTCTCTAACAAAATACATAGAACAAGGAAAATGATTGCTGCGCCGGTATAACCCTCCAGTGTATGATATGTACTGGCTCCAATAACCTTGGCTTTTCCCATAACATCAATAATACCAAGTGAGAATGCAATTGATGAATCCTGAAGGAGGCCCACCATATTAATTCCCAAGCTAGGCAAAGCAGCAAGTACCGCCTGAGGTGCAACAATCCTGAAAAATGCCTGTATTCTTGTCATCCCAACTGAATACGCCGCTTCTGACTGACCAATGGGAACACTTAAAATTGCTGCCCTAATTGTTTCAGCCATAAAAGCTGCCATGTTCAAGCCATAGGTCATAATAACAAAGAACATTTTATCCCATCGGTTAATATCAACCCCAACATTCAGTAAAATCCTCGGCAGACCGTAATATATGATGAACAACTGGACGAGTATTGGGGTGCCTCTCATAAAGGATATATAAACAGTAGCCATTTGATTTGCAAATGGAATCTTATAAATCCGAATGAAAGCGATCATCGTACCGAAAACTATGCCAACTAAAGTTGCTAAAAGCACTAACAAAAGCGTGATATGAAGGCGTGATAATAAGCCGGGGAAATAAGCTATAACTAATTTAAAATCAAAGAAATCTCCCATTCATATCCTCCTAACAATGATTTCATATAGCGAAACGGATTATTTATTGCCTAAGACTTCCTTCTAGTTATTACAACACTTGATCTGAAACTTGAGACGAGACGTGGGTACTGTCAAATATACCCTCGTACATCTGACGGTACCCAGTGATTTTAAACATTAATCTGATGTTGTATAATCTCCACCTAGTACTTTAATTGAAATTTTACTTAAAGTGCCGTCATCTGTCATAGCTTTTATTGTTTTATCAATATCCGCTTGTAACTGAGTATCTTGCTTACGGAAGATATAATAGGTGCTTGAACTCGCGATAGGATCACCAACTGTCTTAAGTTTATCTCCATAAACTTGGTTGTAAGAATCTACGATTCTTTTGATTGAAATGAAGGCATCTATTCTTCCATCCTCAATATTCTTAATCGTCGCAACAGGATCCGACGCGCCTCTATAAACAAGTTTTATTTTGTTTCCGTTTTCTTTGTTATATTTCTCCACGATATATGCGTCATTGCTTCCTTCAGATAGCTCTACCGTTTTTCCTTCCAAGTCCTTAAGAGAATTAATATCTGTTCGGTCCTTCTTAACAGCGATTCTCAAAATGAAAGTTGTATAGCTTTCTTTAGAAAAAAGATATTTTTGTTCACGGTCAGGGTTTTTCTCAAATTGGTGTGCTCCAATATCTACTTTTCCATCTCCTAAGCTGAGCAAAATGTTCTTAAATTCCATTGTCTGAAATTCAAATTTATATTGAGGAAGACGTTTATTAACTTCAGTTAATACTTCGTATTCATAACCAATAGGATTGCCTTTATCATCTAAGTAGCAGTACGGTTTAAAGGCATTCCCTGTTCCAATGATGATCTTTTTCGGGGTTACTGTGCTTGAATCTGTTTTGGTTGAGGTTGACTTAGATGAGCACCCGGTTATGGTGAGTGTAGCAGTCAGCACAACCAATAGCGTTACTGCCATGAATTTAATTATTTTTGATTTTTTCATATATAATTCCTCCAATAAATAATTATTTTCCCATAGTGAATAGTTATAAAATTGTATTACATTATTTTGTCATCACCTCCTTAGCTTAATAAATAAAGACTTTGAGTCATGTTATATATTTAAACCGTAAATACATGGTTCAAATATATATATGCTATGACACAAAGTCTCTGGTTTTCCAGTCAACTTAGTACTAGATCAATTAAATAAAATTCTAAGTACCGCGTTAGTTATAAAAAACTAGAGGCTGGACAAATTAAATTGTCCAGCCTCTAGTTTTCTAGTGGGCTATTCTATTTCATAGTATTCCGATATGTTTATATTTATTAATAGGAAATATATCATGGTATAACTATATTGTCAATGTTATTTTTTGAATTCTTGCTTACCTAATTTCACCAATTGATCTGTCTCTTAATCAAATTATAACGTTACTAATTTATTACTTAACTTCTTTTCGAATTTTTAAATATACACCTAGCTCATCCGCAATTATTTGACACGCCTTAATATGATCTAGTGGAAGGCAATCTACAATTGAGAGCTGTACATCATCAACATGGGTCTTACATTTTTGAGTGAAATCAAGTATTGACGGAAAGGCATCCACGCCGAAAACACTGTGGCATATTGAGTCATATTCCTCAGCATTTTTTGCATTTAAACTTATAGATATGCTATCGACGATTGATTTAAATCTGGGGGTAACGTCAGTATTATGAATTTTATTGGCAAGCCCATTGGTGTTAATTCTTATCTGTATATTACTTCTCGCCTTAACTTCATGACATACTCTGAGTACCTCGTCAATATTTTCAAGAGGTTCTCCAAAACCACAAAATACCAGTTGTCTATATTGGCTTAAGTCCCTCGAAAAGATATCGTTGATTATTTCCACTGACGAAGGTTCTTTATCAAGCCATAAATCATGTTTGAAAGCATGTTTTGAATTTCTCACGCAAAAATCGCAAGCGTTTGGACACTTGTTGGTAACATTGACATATAAGTTATTTTCTAGTTCATAGGTCATTATCATAAATATCTAACCTTTCTTGCATTTCAAATAAAGCGGCTAGAGTTTATAACCAGCCACGCTGTGTTGAAAGCAAAGTCAAATTTCTTTGGTGATTTTTCTTGTCTTAAATAGATTATACTGAAAATATAATGTACAACCTATACAATATCCACATATTGCTGCAAAAGCTGCTATTGCTAACATTCCCGCGACAATATACCCAGCAATAGTCCAACCCATAAGAAAAAGCAATAGAGAAATCGTTAGAAAGATAACGGCTAGTAAGTTGTTAAAACGGGATAACTCTATGGATTCAGTCATAGCATTCAAGATATTTTTTTTCAGAAAAGGCTTTGTGGATCGGATAAACAGATTTGCTTTGCCTCCAAACAATAGTCCTACAACTTGTATGACCCACAATAACACAATTATCAAAGGTTGTTGGGTAATCGCCGCAATAATAACAAAGGCTACTATACCAGTCTGATTGGCCCTTAAATAAGGAACTGGGATTTCATTCATCTTCTTTCACCCCTTCTGAATTTCTGCCCATATTCACAATTCCAATTTCTTCAGCCACTTCATCATGCATACCCTTGATTGTCTGCATGATGAGTGTGAATTAATTAACTGCTTTCTGTATTATCTACAATTAAAAAAAGTTTAAAATCGCTTTGAACGTTGGGCTTAAATTTCTCAAATAAAAAAAAGACAATAAGGAGTATTATTCCGATGATGAACCTTAGTGCTTCAATTGGAATAACGAGAACCAAAGTAGATCCAAAAATGACAACCATCACTGCCAGGGTCAGTATTGACGTGCCTACCACCAATAAGCTCGTTTTCCAGTTTATAGTTAATCCAACAACAAGTACGAGCGCTAGGACTTTGATAGTTTCAACCACTGAAGGGGAAAATAATAGTAGTATAGTAGACCAGACCATAACTGCTCTCCTTTCTAATGTTTGTTAAAGCTGGAAATTATGTTTTAATCTCTAATAACTTTCTTCTTTTCGCATATGCTTTGAGGGCTTTGTCAATAGAACCTGTTAAACTAAAAGCAACAACCCCTTGATCCTGTAATGCTCTGGTTGCGCCTGGACCGATCTTGCTAGCCAATACAACATTTATGTCTGCAAACAAGACAGAAGTAGTCTCTGAAGTGTGATTTTTATGCTGGCTGGTACACTGAGGGTTATTTCCCCGGTGTTCCAGAAGTTTATAAATTCCTTTTTGGTTTACTTCATAAATCAAAAATTCTTTGGTTCTCCCAAAATGTTCATCTATGTTTATTCCATCCGTGGTTGCTATGGCGACCTTTGTCATGCTCAATTCATTTCTCACTCCTTACAAAATGCCCAAGTTTTCCAAACATACAACTTCTTGAGTCGTTCAGACAACGCTTATATAATTAATACAACCTGCCTTCTACTAATCAACAATATTTAAGGAGGATAAAAATGAGTCATCAAGATCATTGCCTCCTTAACTAGAAAACTAGAGGCTGTATCACCATAATATGGTGATACAGCCTCTAGTTTTCTAGTAAGCCTCTTTCACTTATATTTCTACCAGATCCCGCTCGTTGACCTATTATATTTCTCAATTTCAAGGCGGAAGGGCCATTACTTTATGGTCAGCTACATTAATCCTTAGTTATTAACTATGTTTACTATATTTACTATGTTTACTATATTTACTATATTTACTATATTTATGTAGATATTAGTACACCTTTTAGCTTTTGTCAATGGCTTTTAACCGCTAACAAAGGTTTTTATGGTTAATTGTTATAATACACTCTTTATAACTAATAATTACGTTTTCAATTTTCAAAGTAACACAACATGTCCCACAAATAGCACATAACATCGTATATAAACCTAACTCGAGGGAAAGCTACAATAATAAGCTTACATTAATCAAGGAGGCTGTCAATGACTTCTGCAGATATGATCCATCAGCTTAGACTTGAACTGTGGAATTTAAGTTATACCCAATGGAAAACGCACACGCTGTTTTCTATCCAATGGTGGAGCCTGATCGCTCTCATTGCGATATCCTATGCCATCTGGTGGGCAATAGTGGACAAACAACGGTTATCCCAAATACTATTATTCGGCTCGTTTGTGGCAGTCGGCAGGATCGTAATGGATATTATTGCAGTCAACGCTGTCCTTTGGAGTTACGACATTCGCGAAACGCCATTTTCCCCTAGTCCTTTTCTGCATGATTTCACTCTGACACCTCTGGCTTTGATGGCGGTCTATCAATATTGCCACTCCTGGAAAAAGTTCCTTATATGGAATGGAATAGCCACAGGTATTATCTCTTATGTATTCTTTCCCCTATTAATGAAGTTTCACTTTCTAACGTTGTATCATTGGAATTTATTCTATAGCTTTGTTCTGATTTTTGGAATAGGTGCCTTCTCGCGTTGGGTGTTGCTCGGAATCCTAAACCTTCAACAGAAACGCCAATAGGTTAAGATGAGTCTGATAAAAGGTTCATGACTTTATGCTGTCTCCAAAAATTCTAAAGTGTTTTCTATCAACTGCTTTTCCCACAAGATAGAGGAAAAGGTATGATCTGCTCCTGGAATAATTGTTAAACCATGCTTTGCTCTATTTTCGCGCGCTACAATTACCTCATAGTACATTTTAGCGTTTTTCGAGTCGACTTCAGTATCACCACTACCATGGATTATGAGACAGGATCCATGATATTTTTTTATTTCTTCTAAAGGGTTTGTCGTACTTAATGATTTGAAAAACGCCTGCCCGAGCTCAAAACCGTTAAAGTCACTAGAACCTGACTTTACGGTTTTATTCATGTGATCAACGCCAATAATGTTCAACAAGTCCTCAAAGGGTCTAGCCACGGGCGCCCACAAAATCAAGCGCTTGACTCGAGGATCACGAGCGGCCGTTAATGAGGCTACACAGGCACCCATACTTAGACCTAACACTGTTAAATTCCCCTGGATTACCGAGGGATGATGATGCATGAAACTGATGGCGTCCTCTGTTTCTAGAATCTGGCGGTGCAAAGAAAGGTCAACATGTTCGCCTGTACTATCTCCACATCCACTATAGTCAAAACGAAGGACTGCAAATCCTTTATCCGCCAAAGCTCGTGCAGTTTTAACGAATAAACGATGTTGTCCTATTTTATTACCCATGAAGCCATGGCATAATATGACACCCGGCGACCTTTCGCCGTGAGGAATATGCAACACAGCCGATAGCCGTTGTTCTCTTGAATTAATAAAAACTTGTTGTTCCAATTGCCTCACACTCCAGCCATTCAATCTCATGGATTTCCGCAATCCAAGTATATCCGATATGAATACTATAGTTTATGTCTTAATTTATAATACTGTTTCTTTTTAGAAAAGTCAATACATGTAAGGCAGATGATAGCTTTGGCTGCATATGCCTCTAGAAATTTACTTTGTGACTAGTATAAAACAGAGACCAAGTCCTTTAAACGGACCCGGTCTCTGTTTTATACTAACCCTTAACCTGCGCCCTCTATTTGGAGAAAGCTCTTCAGTGCATCCTCGATAAAATCTGGCAAGACGTGAGGTTTTATCCCTTTTAATGATAGAGCCTGTACCGCTCCCGGACCAATTTGACTGACTAGCACCGCCTTGCAATCCGCCAATAATTCCACGGTCCTTGACATTTGGTCCTCATTGTGTCCCGTCCCTGAACATGGCGGATCATTTTTGCGCAGTTCGTAGAACTCGCATTGGTTCTCGACAACATTGAAAATCAAAAACTGCTTTGCCCGACCGAAATGTTCGTTCACATACTTACCATCACTACTCGCTACAGCGACTCTATAAGACATTCGAATTCCTCCTTACTGAATTGCCTTTAACCTTGAACATCATCTGTTTCTCCTATTGCCTGTGTTAAATCCTCGATTAAATCCTGAACATCTTCAATTCCCACGGAGAGTCTAAGTAAACAGTCGTTAATTCCTAAACTCTCTCTTGTTTGGATCGGTAGGTCAGCATGTGTCTGTGTCCAAGGATAAGTGATTAAACTCTCCACCCCACCTAGACTTTCTGCAAATGAAATAACTTTGATTTGCTTTAGCACCTTAGGGATAAGCTCTAAAGTTTTTAATTCAAATGAGATCATACCCCCGTAGCCCTCCGCCTGCGATTTTTGTACATTATGGCCTGGATGATCTAATAACCCAGGATAATATACTTTCTTTACGAAAGGCTGAGTCATAAGCCACTGTGCAAGTACTTTAGCATTGGTTTCTTGGGCAGCTATACGCAATCCTAACGTTTTTAGACTTCTAATTAATAACCAGCAGTCTTGGGGACCTAACACTGCACCCATCGCATTCTGCAAATAACCGATTCTCTCAGCCAATTGTTCATTCCTCACGGCTACTAATCCAGCAACGACATCATTATGTCCCCCGATAAATTTGGTGGCGCTATGAATGACAATGTCTGCACCTAATTCTAAAGGGCGTTGCAAAATTGGCGTCATAAAGGTGTTGTCTACAATACACAAGAGATTTCTTGTTCTTGCAAGGTCAGACAGTCTGCCAATATCTGCTACTCTCAATAACGGGTTGGTCGGTGTTTCACAGAGTATGGCCTTAGAACAAGGTCTTATTGCCTCACGAACGCTGTCGATATTGCTTGTGTCGACATAAGAGACCTCTATTCCAAAATTACAAAAGACATCCTTTAACAAGCGATAGGTGCCCCCGTACAAATCTTCCGTAACAATTAAGTGATCCCCCGATTTGAACAACGCCAATAAGGTTGTAATGGCTGCCATTCCGGAAGAAAAGGCAAAGCCTGCAATACCTCCTTCTAACTGGGCGATCGCCTGTTCCAGCACCTGACGGGTAGGATTCCCGGAACGTGAATAATCGAATCCAGTGCTTTCTCCAAGCGCAGGGTGGCTGAACGTCGCGGAATAATAGACAGGAAAACTTACGGCTCCAGTGGGGTCTCTTCTATTTCCTATTTGGGCCAGTATCGTATTTCGCTTCATAAATACATCCTCCTCTTTTTTCACACTGTCAGAAAGTATAACTTTTCGTTATATACTTTCTGCAGCATTAGTGCAGCTAAGGCGACCGCCTTCGCTGAGGCTTGGCGCTAGCCAAGTTTTCTTTATGCTCCGCATGCCTAGTTGAACGACAGGAAGTATGACGAGTAAAGAAAAATCCTCCCTTTTCAGGAAGAATTTAATAGAGCCTTTGACTCAACTCATCTTCCAGGAAAATCCTGCAGGAATTAGCACCACTGCCGCTAAGGCCGGTTGCTGGGTTTCATTGGGCCAGTCCCTCCACCACTCTTAATGAGATTCGTTATTTAATTGTTGCTATTATACGACACATTGCGAGTGACTGTCAACTGTTCGCCTATAGTTCAATCGCTGAACCTTCTGAACCTTCTGAAGCTAAATTTTTGTTGTCCTTATAAGCACGAATATCAAGCTCATTCAGAAGCTTACCGGAAACGAGACCCGTTACCATAGAATCACTCACATTTAACGCCGTCCTAGCCATATCGATCAACGGTTCAATGGCGATCAACAGACCCACAAGACCGACTGGCAAGCCCATGATCGACAGAACTGTTAAAGCGGCAAAGGTTGCGCCTCCACCCACCCCGGCGATCCCAAAGGAACCGATTGCCGTTACAATGATCAGTTTGATGATGAACGCCGGTGCCAAAGGATTAATACCGACAGCAGGTGCAATCATGACTGCAACCATCGCGGGATAGATACCTGCACAACCATTTTGTCCAATACTCGTGCCCAGTGAGGCAGATAAATTGGAAATCCCTTCAGAAACACCTAGCTTTTTTGTCAAAGCTTGTACCGTGATCGGAAGAGTACCAAGGCTGGTTCTTGAAGTAAAGGCAAAAAGCAATACATGAGCAGCCTTTTTAAAGTAAGTCAAGGGATTTAAGCCAAAGGCTTTTAGGATAATCGCGTGGATAATGAACATGATAAATATTGCCACATAGGAAGCTAAAACAAATTGTAAGAGCCTTAGTATCTCATTAAACCTACTGGTGGAGACCACTTTAGTCATCATCGCCAAAACACCATAAGGCGTTAACCTGATTATAATCGTCACCATATGCATGACAACATCATGTAACGAATTTAAGAACTTACCAAAGACTTCTGCTGATTCGGGTTTTTTCTTTCGGATACCTACCACAGAAATTCCCACAAAGGCCGCAAAGAATACGACAGATAAGGTAGCATTACTTCCCTGTCCAGTCATCGAATAAAATGGATTAGTAGGGATAATTCCAATGAGCTGTTCTTGAAAAGGCTTGGCCTGAAAATCGACTAAACTTGCATCCAGTTTCTGCCCCTGAGTTACTTCGGCCGTTCCCTTCTGCAGCGCTTGGGCATCTAAGCCAAATACGCCTGCAGTGCCTATTCCAACCGCCGCCGAAATTGCGGCTGTAAGCACGAGAACAGAAATGATAGTTAACGCTGACTTGCCTAAGTTGTTACTCGTTTGATTCGTAATTGCGGTAGAGATCGCTACAAAGATTAAAGGAATTACAACCATCTTTAACAAGCCTACATAGCCGCTTCCGATAATTCCAAACCAGGTATTAGAATCCTTGATGACTGATGATGTCGCCCCATAGGTTAACTGAAGCACTGCGCCGTAGATAATGCCTACGACGAGTGCAGTTAGCACCCTTTTAGTAAAGGAGTAATTCCTTTTCTTCATCCAAATAAGTCCATAGACGAGTGCAAGTATAATAAGGACGTTTAAAATGACTTGAATTGTGTTCATGTTTGTTTTACGCTCCTTTAATTGTAATCTTTGGTTTAATCAGGGCCCAATGCCTCAGGCGCTTGATATCCAACTATTACTATATGTTTTACCGTATTTAGATTAATATAATTTATCCCTGAAGTCAATAGATTTGTTTCATCAAATCAATATAGCACAAAAAGTGCGCTTGCTCTATTTGAGCACGCGCACTGATAACGTTAAGAAAAACCTCGGCTGTGCCTCGGTCCTTTTATTCAATCTGAGACATCCGTAATTTTATACTCATTTCCATGAAGTCCCTTATAATACTCTGGATACATGGCGCCACCACATTTCTCACAACTAAACTGGGGAGGTACCGTCGGATCCCCGTCATCCATTGCATCCATTGTTCTGACGACGTCTAACGGTATCTCTTCATGTTCATTACACTCCAAACAAATATAACTGATCATATCCTGATCCCCACCCATCTTGCTGGAGTTTGGGTTCTGGTTTCTTTTCTTCTTCTTTTTGGGGCTTCGCGACTTTGATACCGGTGAAATCATAAATCATCCTTTCCATGTAGTTTCTTGCTGTCTCGTCTACAGCATATTTGATCTCTACTTGCCCGTCTTTCAGACACACTTCTCCCTTGCATTCATAGCAATTTCCACAGTGTGGGCATATCATCGGGTCTTTACCCGTTTGTTCCTTGATCCGTTGCTGCCAGTTTCTGCGTTTGACTATTTTCTTAACATTAACGATCCATTTCCTAACTTTTTTTTGCCAATTAGAAATTAACTTCTTGCTAATTGTCTTAATTCGTCGTGAATAAATTCCATAATGTCTTATCATTTTGAACTGTTCATCGGGTATATGGACGATTAATCTCATGATAAATTCTTCGACTGTTATGGTTTCCAGTTTTTCTTGTCCGTCCTT
>Ga0209123_1000278_pt1 | contig 72902 bp, 63 predicted proteins | sample BarGraIncu00431A_FD_184500 | JGI IMG/M metagenome (GOLD analysis project Ga0209123, IMG submission 184500) | Arctic peat soil microbial communities from Barrow, Alaska, USA - Barrow Graham LP Incubations 004-31A (SPAdes) (version 2) | ecosystem: Environmental > Terrestrial > Soil > Wetlands >... | reverse complement strand
TCTAGCTTCGGAGTTAAATCCATACTCCATCACCCTTTCATGTTTTTTAGAGATCTTATTAATCCTCAAGAGCAACTAGCATCCATCATTTTAGCGATTATTTTTTTATATACCTTTCGCATATGAGGTTCATTGGAGCATTCATCCATTCCATCTATAGAAATCCATTTTACAGCACTATTCTCATCTTCTTTGACAATGAGTGGTTCTTCTTCATCAGCCTCAACTAAAAAAGCAACTGATAGATGTAAATGAGCGGATATATATTGCCCTTTTTTGCTATGACCTACTACAGGTAATATATCTAGCGCGAAGATCTGGGAAGTAATCGGTCGGACACTCTCTACTCCCGTTTCTTCTTTTAATTCTTTTATTGCAATAGCTAATAAATCTTCCTCTCCATCTGCATGTCCTCCCGTCCAGGACCAAGAATTATATATATTGTGATGCACTACTAATACTTTATCTCTTGTTGCATTGACTACAAATGCTGAGCTTGTTATGTGTACAAGCTCATTATTTCTGTATAAAATATCATGAAATTGATTGATACAATCTAATATCATTTCTTTGTCTTTCTTCTCTTGATTATTATAAGGAATATATCTTTTTATCAAATCAATCCACTGCATATCCTATCTCACTTTCATAAAGAAATTTTACAGGATCTTTTTTATCCATTACAAGTGATACGGTTCTGCGTATCATCTCTAACGGCGAAAGTTTTAGTATAGATATGAGTCAAAGAACCGTCCCCTAACTCATATAAAAAACGTGCCAGCCATGAATGGAAAAATGGCGAAATGAAATGCTTCCATGGGTTAGACCGCGCTCGAGGGTACGGTCTAAAAAGCATCAGTATGCAAGCCAACATGACGGCTTTGGAGGTGAACTTGAAAAGGATAGCAGCACTAGTATCCTTTTCTCTGTCATATTTACTTTATTTCTTAGAGATTATTACACCAGGGACTATTAGCAATCGTAAAATTCCTATAACCGCTTAAAAAGGGCCATTCTTCAGTGGTCTCGGACGGTGGAACTGTCTGTTAGAGTTCTGTCGTAAGACATTACCACCGTCCCCAAGTCTCCCTGTACTAGCTTATCTTCGTAAGCTGGTAAACCTAGCGGTCTTTTCTTGTCTGTACCGGGTTTGGGTATATACACCCTTTTCACAGACTGTGGTTTGTAGGCTTGACGTTTCATCCTCGCTATTAAGTCTTGTATGTTTTGTTTTCTTCTAGGTTAACTTCGTATTCTGCTTTGCTGATTCCGTCAATGCCTACAGCCTTATTCTTATCCATTTGTTTATGACAGGTTTTTATCATTTCTGCGTTGATGAGGTGAGCAAGCGAAGTAAATTGTTCCTTCGGTTTTGCTTTAGCTACTTCTGCTATCCTTGCTAGTTTTGTTTCCATACGCTTTCTACCTCCGAGTGTAGGATATGTCTCCCTTTTAAGGTCTATATTGTGTTACCGCCTTTCCTCTGTAGGCATGAATGGTTTGCTAAACCTTATTCAGCGGGGATCGCACCCGCTATATGTTGTACCCTTACCTTGGCGCACCCACCTCCCCCTGTCCAATCAGAAGCTTCGCCATCATTTCTGGTTCCATTGCTGGACACCCAAAATGCTTACTATAAGAACCCTCAAGCATCTTGTTTATAAAACTAAAATCTACTACTTTAGCGATGCTTTTAAGTATATGATCGTCAGGGATTTTATCATATAGAATCGAATATAAGCTCAATTGTTTGGATTTAAATTTAAGCATGCGAAATCCCCACTTTCGTGGTATAAACAGCACCTTTATTATACTAAATATGGATTATCTTCGCTATACTTTGACTTCTTCAGTGGTCTCCACCTATCCCCTCATCCCAAATGGAAAATTTAACAACTCTATTTTTTTCACTTTTTTTAATTTAATATATCCTAATTAAAGGAACTTTGATAATTTTTGTAGTAGTATTTCAATGTAGTATGCTATATCAATACAAGATATACATTTATTGTAATTTAGAAAGCAGGTGGTATTTTTGGATAAAATGAATCGTCGTTCGTTTCTTAAATTAGGTGCGGCTGCAGGGGCTACGGTAGTAACTGGTAGTTATTTTGGATGGTTTGGTGACAATATACCTGTGTCCGTACGTAATGAAACAGCATTATACGACGTGCTGATTATCGGCAGTGGGGCTGCAGGTATGAGAGCCGCTTTAGAAGCTACTAAGCAAAAAGGATTCAAGGTAGCAGTTATGAGCAAAATGGCTCCGACTCGTTCAGCAACATGTATGGCGCAAGGCGGAATTAACGGAGCTGCTGCCCATACAGATACGAAAGACTCCCCAGAAAGTCATGCTTTTGACACAGTTAAGGGTGGCGACTTTTTATGCGACCAAGACGCTGTAGAGTATTATACTAACAGTGCTCCTGGAGTATTATTGGAACTAGATTATAATGGCATTGCTTTTAACCGTCAAGCGGATGGCCGTTTCGAACAGCGCAAGATGGGTGGGAGTACATATTCAAGAACTGCGTTTTCAGCAGATATAACTGGTCATGCCGTATTGCATACAATGTTTGAACAATGTATGAAACATGATATTGATTTCATTATGGATTGCCAAATGCTTGAAATTGTTACAGATGACGGTAAGTTCAGTGGTGTGGTAGCTATGGATATGCGTACTGGTACTATCATATCTATACCGTCTAAGACGGTCATTGTGGCTACCGGTGGTTATGGTCGTGCATATTGGGTAAGAACATCAAACCCATTTAGTTCCACAGGTGATGGTATTACAGCATGTTTTAATGTTGGAATACCAATCAAAGATCCTGAAATGGTGCAATTTCATCCTACGGGACTTGCAGTAAATGGTGTTCTTTTATCAGAAGCTAGTCGTGGTGAAGGCGCTTATTTGCTCAACAAAGATGGTGAGCGTTTTATGGCTCGCTATGCACCGAAAGCAATGGAACTTGGTCCTCGTGATTTAGTAGCTCAAGCCATTGAAAAAGAAATAGCAGCAGGGCGTGGTGTCGGAGAAGGACTGAATGCAGCTGTCTATATGGATTTCCGCCACTTGGGTCGAGCTAAGATCATGGATCGTTTGCCACAAGTATACCAACTTTCGTTGGAGTATGCAGGAGTGGATATTGCTGAACAACCCGTTCCTATTAGAACATCCTGCCACTATTCTATGGGTGGAATTGATGTTATTGACTATAAAACATGCGCTACTAAAGTCCCTGGTATCTATGCTGCCGGTGAATGTTCCTGTATTTCTATACATGGAGCTAATCGATTAGGTGGTAACTCGCTTATTGAAGTATTAGTCTTTGGTAAAAGCGCAGGTATCGGAGCCTCTGAACACGCAAAGTCTACTACTTATACCGGAAAGAAAGAAACATTACAGGCGGCAGTTGATAGTTGGAATCATAAATTCGCTGAGGCCTCCAATAGAAATTCAGGACCATCGATAGCTTTTATTCGTGATAGAATGGCACTTACTATGTGGAATAATGTAGGTGTTTTCCGTAATGAAGCAGATCTAATTCTTGCGTTCAATGAAATCACTGAATTACAACAAGAATATAAGAGCTGTGCAGTAGGTGATTCAAGCAAAGTATTTAATACATCATTCATGAATTATATAGAACTCGGCAATCTTTTAGTACTAGCCAAAATCATTATATCTGGGGCACTTGCACGCAAGGAAAGTCGTGGTAGCCATTCGCGTGTTGATTACGCTAAACGTGATGATGCAAACTTCTTGCAACACACTCTGGTCACTAAAGATGGCGATAAATTCAAGACTGAATTTCGTCCTGTAGTGATTGCTAAATACAAACCAGAAGAAAGGAAGTACTAATCATGGCCATTACATTAAAGATTGAGCGATCGGTTGAAGGTAAGCAGTGGGTTCAAGATTACACTGTTGAACTCGAGAAAGGAATGACTGTTCTCAGCGCACTCATTAAGATAAAAGAGACAATGGATCCAACCCTTTCCTTCACGACATCTTGCCGATCGGGAATTTGCGGAGCTTGTGCCGTTCGTGTTAACGGAAATGCGGTACTCGCATGTGAAGCACCAATGGCTGATCTAGTGAAAAAATACAAAACTGAAACACTTACAATTGCACCTTTGGCGAACTTCACAACGCTTCGTGACTTGATTGTTGATTGGAAGCCTAAGTATATTCGTTTGAAGAAAATTAAACCGTCACTTCAACCTAAAGATGAATTCAGCGCTACTGCTGGTTGCAAACAATCACCTGAAGATTTCAAGAAATATCAGAAGAATTCTGAATGTATTTTATGCGGTGCTTGTGTATCTGAGTGCAGTAAGTGCACAGCTGATGCTACTGATTTCCTTGACCCATTTGTTTTCTCTAAAGCTCAGAAGCTTGTAGCTGATACTCGTGATAAAGATGCTAGTGCTCATTTAGCGCCAGCTGTACAAGAGGGACTATGGAAATGTTTTAACTGTCAGCAATGTACAACTAAATGTCCAAAGGGACTCAGTCCGGCTGAAGACATTGAAAAATTGCGCATAGCTACATTTAAAAATAAAATGTCGAGCAGCACGGGATCCGATCACGCTAAAGCATTTTATGATGATATTCATGAGACTGGTCGTCTTGATGAATCTAAGCTAGGTCTTAAAACAGAAGGCTTGAAAGTTGCACTTCGCGCTCCTATGGCGTATCGATTGATGAGAGCTGGGAAAATGTCGCCCCTTGAAAAAAGTGAGGCCATTCCAGAAATTCAAAAGGTACGGACGATTTTGGAAGCATCAAAGGAGGGCAAATAAATGAAATTTGCATTATTCCCAGGCTGTGTTCTCCGCGGTATTGCTAGTGAAGCATTTTTAGCTACCGTGAAAGTAACTGAGGCTCTTGGTATTGACCTGGTTGAAATTCCAAGCTGGACTTGTTGCGGGGCCTCTCATTTACAGGATGTTGACGATATTACTGCTTTGGCTGTCAACGCCCGTAACTTGGCGATTGCCGAAAGTATGGGATTGTCGATTATGACAGTTTGCAATACGTGTACACTTCAGTTGCGTAGAGCCAAAGAAAGTCTTGATAAGGATATAAAACTTAAAGCGGAGGTAAATGCCATTCTGGCGAAATCTGGTTATGAGTACAAAGGAACAGCAGAAGTTACCCATCTACTATGGGTACTTGCATCCAATCCTCAGTTATTAGATGGCAAGGTAGTTAAACCGTTAACAGGATTAAAAGTGGCTGGGTATTATGGTTGTCATTTGTTACGTCCACCGACAATCATGAATTATGAAGATAGCTTAAATCCTGAATCTTTAGAGAAGATCATTGGCATATTAGGCGCCACTGCAGTTGATTTTGACTCTAAGCTTAAATGTTGTGGTTTCCATGCTTTTTGGACAGCTGAAAAAGATGTACTGAAAGTAACCGGACAGACAGTAGATAGCGCAGCGAAGGCTGGTGCTGACCTAGTTGTTACGCCTTGCCCATTATGCCAAATTCAGCTTGATGCGTATCAACCAGAGGGTAGGGAAACAGCTCATACTACTTCTGAATTGCCAGTATTGCATTTACCTCAGCTTATCGGGCTAGCGCTAGGTATGAGCAAAGAAGATCTTGGCATCCAAAGACATGTTTCAGCCGCCGATAAGGTTCGCATTTAATATCTAAATAAAGACCAGCCTGAATACTCCGGGCCAAAATGAGGTTCTTCCGTAATTTCGAGTATGATAAAATGAAAATAGAAATCTAATTTAATATCTTAACTCTCAATGGCGGAATACCAGTTCCTTCAGACATAGTTGTTCGTATCATTTTTAATCAAATATAATCTTTACTCAATTTTACGGAAGATCCTTCGCTACACCGAAATATTCAATCAGCCTATCTTTTAAAAGATAGGCTGATTGAATATTCAAGAGTACTTATTAGAAAATGGTTCGCATTTTGACAAAGAAACAGGAGGATAGGTTAAATGTCTCATTATATTCACTTCTAAGGTTCCATTAATATCTAATTTAAGAAAATATCCCCTGCACACAAGCCCCTATCATTGATATTTTCCCTTGTAGTTATAATAATTCCAGTTTCAGCTGGTGGAGGCGAGGCAAAGCGAACCTCTATCCCTTTCCGTCAAAGAAAACAGCCTGAACCCTTATCATAAACGCGACCAGGCTGTCTTCGCCATTATAAATGATATGGTTCTGCGTATCATCTGCAACAGCGAATTTTTAGTTATTCTTATAAAACAACACCTCTATCCGTATTTCTTTTAATTCATTTCAATGAACTTGCAATCATATCCACCATCAGTATTAATTATGTTACTATGAAAAACCAGCCGTAATTTATCCTCTACCATCGTCCCTTTATAGTCAATATTACCTTTAGGAAAATTCAGTGAAAATATAATTTCGCCATTTTGAACTGAATATTTACCGTTGCCTGCTGGAGCTAATTCCAGAGATTGATATACCTCTGATACACGATCATTTAACGAGCTAAAGTAACTACTTACTGTTCCATTAGGGAAAAATCTATAATAATAGTAGTAATAATGACCCTGACCATGATATGAAATAGCCTGGTATAGTCCCTTGAACTTTATTATTCCCGTGTCAACGGATGCGGACTGAGAACTAGGTGTCATAACCGTAGTATTCTTTTTTTGTGTCGCACCAAGATTTTTTATAAATGCATCTAATATCTCAGTATCTACAAACGCCTTAATTTTAACTTTTATCTCCATACCATTGCCTATCTGCGTCCTTTTACTGTCTAGAATGCTCACCTTAATGGCTCCGGCAGATAAAGCAATTAAATTGTCATCTGTTACCTGAAAATTTTTAACACTGGTATAACTTGCAATATATGTTCCCGCCTGCTCCACTGCATTTCTTTTGGCCTTTAATAAAGCCCTATCCTCCGCTACTGATGGTGTGTCATTATCACCCATTTGGTAAGTGCCTTCTGCTATGATCTCTACTGATTGGGCAAAAACAGTTGTGTTTATTGTCAAAAATACTAATACTACAAATGTCATTATCCATATCTGTCTGCAATGAATTTTTCTCATAAAATACCTCCTTACTAAATTTTATAGATTTAATTCCTTAATATGCCCTTGATCATATATTATTCAGCCATCTTTTTCTCGATAGCTAGTACCTTTTGATTTTAAATAAGTCTGAATTAGTGGGCATTATATGTATATTTACCATATAATATATAAACTCCTGCCAGATTTTCTACAGAAATTTAGCAGGAGTTTTTCTCTACTATAGATGATACGGTTCTGCGTAACACCTCTAACGGCTAAATTTATTTTAAGTTTAATAAGTCATGCTTGGTATTGAAATATAAGATTTTCTCCATTCATCGGGATAATCACTTGATCGATCAGTGATAATACCTTGAGATACCACTTCGGCTAACCTCTCTTGGGTTATTATTTCTTTCATACCCTCCTCTGGTTTATCTTTGTCTTCCAATTACGTCAAGTTAATCCCATAAAATTCTCTAATTGCTATAATTTTATGGTTTTCAAAGTAGTAGCCCTTGAATTTCACTTGATGAAAGAATATTCGATATCACTGGTCACCTTCTTCTGAAAGTCTTCTAGAATTTCTTCAAGCAATTTCCTCGTATGCTCCGAGTTACAGCTATCAGCGATTTTGATGATAGCATATATATTTTCAGTCGGCCCTGGACTGGGTTCTTCGATGAGATCATGTAATGTTTTATTCTGATTCAGGTAGTTTAAAAGATCGATTTTAGATCCGATGTTTTTCAGTGTAATCGGGGTCATGCTCACTTTATATTCCGCATCATCTTCTGCCAGTTTTTTCAACTGTTGGATTCTTTCCTCAACCTTGCCATCATCCACTTTTCTGAGCTTGCTATTATTACCGATCTGCTTCTGATAGAGTTTACGATAATCGACCGGCTTTATCTGAAACCACTTTTGAAAAGTCCCATTGAAATACTTTACATCGGAAAAGCCACATTGTCCAGAAATCGTAGTGCTACTGTAGTCTGTCTCTAGTAATAATCGTTCTGCCTTATACACCCTGATATAACCTAGAATGTCTTGAAAACTGGCACCACTAACTTCCTTGAACAAATGTGAGATGTAGGACTTAGAATAGAACTCATTGCGGGAGATATCCTGTAGGATGGTTTTATTCCGATATTTTTCATTGATATATTTGAGAATCGTATAATATTTCTCAAGCTTGTCGAGACTGATTTCCTGATTACGATTATAATACTGTTCCAAGGAATATTCCTTGACTAATAGGTTCATGAGTCTGGCAGCAATAGAATTCGTTGTCTCTCCTGCTTTTCCCTCTCCCTGTATCATACTCTCCATTAAATTGAGTAACAGTTGACGCACGTAGATGATCTGTCCTTTATACTTCGCAAGATCAAAGGACTCGCAGGCAAAGAGCACGTAATCAATGTAGGGAAAGCAGGCACGATAATAATTGAGACTGATATGAAAGATCGCGACCATATTGTCCGTTTCATCGCATGGCCATATTTTATGTGAGTCTTCCCGATTGACAACCGCGTAATCGCCCTCACCTAGCGTGAAGTATTCAAAACTGACCTTAACCTTCACTGCACCTTTAAGGACAAAGATAATTTCAATCGCATCCTCATGACAGTGCAGAGTACATTCATTGATTTTGTAGACATTCATAATCACTGGTGATCTGCTGTCAAAAGGAAGAGTTTTCTTATACATCTTACTACCTCGCAATCGCACTTTGAACTTCTATTACTATAGTACCTATTTCAAAGCTGTAGAATTAGGGTTGGTACGACACTACTATTCTATGACTTGTACAAGATTCTTACTGTGTTGGTGGAATGACTTACTCTAACTTAAGCTCAGGCGGCAGTTTTCTAAAGAAATTGGTGCTAACCGCCGTGTAGACAACTCCCAAACCGAGCCAAGTAAAGCCCAGTATTTTCGTCTGCGACGCCAGATTGAAAAGAAAGTACAGGCAAAGAACGGCGCCAATGAGTGGAAAAAGCAGATATTCAATAGTACCTTTTGCTGAACGTCTCTTCCCCCGCCAATAAAAGTGGAAAATTACAGCGATATTAACCATTGTAAAGCCCAGCAAGGCACCGAAACTGATCAGCGACATCACTTCGACAAGGCTGTCGCTAAATGCGATAGCCGCCAGTGATATGACGGATACGAGCAAAATACCATAGACTGGCGTTTTAAACCGAGGATGGACATAGGCGAAATATTTTTTCGGCAAAACTCCATCCCGTCCCATACCAAAGAGAATCCGCGCTACCGCAGCCTGAGCCGATATAGCGCAGGTAAGGCTGGCAAGATTGCTGATCCAAAAATACAAGGGCTGCATATAATCAGCTTGGAGCTTCAGCGCCACTTCAAAAAAACCAGTATTCGGATCGACAATCTCCTGCCAGCCAGAGGGCCAGGCAATTTGGCAGAAATAGGATTCGATGACGAAAAAAAAACCAGCAAATAGACAAACAAGCAATAAGGCATGCCCCACGTTTTTTTCCGGCTCAATAGTCTCCTCTGCCAGCGTGGTCACCGCATCAAATCCGAGAAAAGCAATGGTCAGGATTCCCACCGACATGAGAAATGGATCCATGTCAAATTCCGGCGCGTTATAAACCGCTTCCCAGGAAAAGAAGGTTCCCGCTCCGCCACCTGCCATAATGAGCTTGGCCACTACAAATAAAAACAACAAAGAGAAAGCAGCCTGCAAAATGACTGTCCAGGTGTTAACTCTAACTGTTGGTTCAATACCGATAATATTGATAATGCAGATAATAACAACGCTGATGAGTATCCAGCCCCAGATTGGTACAACTGGGCAATACTTATTCATGAACAGCCCCAAAAACAAGATACAGATCATCGGTAGCAGAATATAGTCCAGCAGCATGGTCCAGCCCGTAATAAAGCCGATATGGGGATTGATGGAACGCTGCACATAAGAGTAGGTCGAACCAGAAATGGGATAAACAGACACCATCTTGGCGTAGCTGAGAGCGGTAAAGAGAATCACCACTATGGCAACGATATAAGACAACGTCGTCATGCCATGGGTCATACCAGTCATAATACCGAACTGGCAAAAAACGCCGATAGGAGCCAGATAAGAAAGACCAAACCAAACAAGGTTTCTCACATTGAGAACTCTTTTAAATGATTGTTCATAACCTAGGGTATGTAACGTGCATTTCGCAGTTTCGCCAGGCGAATTCATCTTACCAGCCTCCTTCTTCCGATCTATAAAAAGTTATTTTACTATTTCCGCTTGCCAGTTGACACAGATATACACGGTTCTTCCCTTGCTGATGGTTTCCAAGACCTCAGCGCCGTGAATCTCACTTGCCGCAATGGTTAAAATGTTTTTGTCCAGTATCACCATATCTGCCCGTTTCCCAACTTCCAGAGATCCAGTAATTTGATCAAGGCCAAGCGCTCTTGCCCCGCCCATCGTACACATTTTGATCGCCTGGTGGCGTGAAATGGTCTCAGCGGGGTTATGCAGCCTTATGCTGTCTGTTGCCCCGGGCGCATTTCTGGTAACGGAAATCTCAATCCCCCACAGCGGCGCAGGCTTTTCGCTGATTGTTCCGTCGGTAGACATAGCCGCCAAGACGCCTTCCACAAAAAAACGCTTCGCTGGAAAACTGCTTTCGGCCCGTTGCCGACCAAGGATGGGCATAAAAATTTCTTCATAATAGAAAGGTTCTTTATAATGCCAGTAGCAATTGAGGGAAGCAACCACTTTCAGTTTTGCCATACGCCGAATGTCTTCAGATTGGATCAACAAAAGGTGAGTGATGGTGTGCCTGAGGTCTTTTTCCCCGTATTTCTCCGAGGCTTCTTCCAGTCCATCAAGGCATTCTTTTACAGCCCTATCCCCCATGGCATGGATATGTATCGGTATGTTCTCCCGATGCATCAAAGAGATAAATTGTTTGAGTTTTTCCCGTGGAAGGTTTTTATATAAACAGCCTATATTCTCCGGATTATCAGGTGCATCGGCGTAGGGCTCCATTACATACATACCTTTTTGTATGGCATCGGCAAATAGTTTGACAGAAAAAAACTTAAATTCTTCCACTCCCGAATACTTTCGCTGTACGTCGCGAAATTCCCGAACTGTCCCGTCCGGATCATTCACATCGCCAAACAAGGAAACTCTCCACAACATTTGTTCTCGGCCAGTTTTCAGGTTCTCATATATGTAGTCAACATGACTATTGTGCGTAAGGGGAGTAATCAGTATATCTTGCAAGAGTGTCACCCCATAGGAGTTCATCTCCCTAATGAAGCCCTGCATTCCTACTTCTGCTTGCCGCTGTTTCGTCTCGGCAGGCACCAGCGGCATATATGCATCCATATAAAGGTGAATAGCCTCTTCCCGAAACATTCCCCAAGGCTGTCCACGATACTGGAAAAAATCTACCCCGTGATACGCTCCTGTAAAATCACCAGGAACTCTGGTGATGATGTCACTACCCTTATTTTCCGTTATACCGCCATCCATATCGAATCCCTTCCCCTGGGCAAGCTTGATAGCAGCACTGTTATACCAAGCACAGTGAAGATCATTAGAATATAACTTAACGGGTACGTTTTCCAGAAATGTCCCTCGTAATGCCTCATCTAGCAGAAACCTGCTCGGACCAAGATCGCTATCCGGTAAAACACCATAGGTATCGAGGTTATATTCTTGAACGACTGCCTGTTCCCAATTGCTTCCTATTACGAATGTCGCTTGGGCATTGTCCTTGTCTGTGGCAAAAGCCCGGATGATTTTCAGATATTCCGCTACCGTCTTGACATCGCCTAGATAAATGCCAGTGAACTTTGCCGCAGATTCGCCAGCGTGAGTATGATTGTCGGAAAATCCCGGCAAGACCAGCCTTCCCGCCAAATCAGTCACCACCGTATCCGCTGTACAAAACGCTTCAGCTGCCGCATTATCGCCGACAAAAATGATATTTCCATCCTCTCCAACAGCGACAGCCTCTGCCACAGTCTGCCGGGAGTCAACTGTATAAATATAGCCGTTCTTAAATAATCTGGTCGCAATCACCACAGGTTTTCCCCATTTCACATTTGTTTCGCTAGCCGCTACAGTACACAACCAATAGTCTATTTCCTTATAACACCATTATACATAAAAATACCCTATCGGGTAGACTTTTATATTGTCAATCCGATAGGGTACATTATATCTCTGGACAATAGGGTGTATGAAAAAGGTCTGTTATACTGTGGGATTAAGGCTTATAACCCCAAATTGTAAATTAACAAGACAAACCACCGTCCCCTGTCTTTGTCCAATAAGATAAAAAAACGTGCCGCAAAACATTTTTTTAATAATCGTTTTGCGGCACGCTCTTTTTTGGTGTATGCTAGATTTTATTTTTGTAAGCTTATTTTAAGCCTTTTCAATTGCGCGAAGGAACAGGGCTATTGTTTTAAATGAAACAATAGCCCTGTCCCTGTTTTTCCCGTCCCCTTTGACGCTATTCCAACCTAATATGATCGAATGATGTCCGCATTGGGAAGCGCCATATTCAGGAGGGTCACACTCCCATAATAGCCGCTTCCTATTATGTAGTCGTAGTCTACCCGGATCGTGTAGTTGTGACTCGCGTATAATGTAGCTGTACATGTCGTTCCCTGTGCGTAGGTATTCACGATGCTTAACGAAGAATTGATGTTGTCTGCTACTACAACCTGTATTCGGCTATTGGCCGCAGTAACTACGAGTTGATAAGTAATTTCCGTATAAGCTGCGGATACTGCTACCGAACTGGTTATATTGCTAAGCGTGTAGGATGTTATAGCCCCTTTATCTTCGCTGCCCACCGTGACACCAGAGATTTTATAATACGTATTAGGTGCAAAGTTCAATGCTAACGATGACCCATAGTTTACAGGTATGTTGGCGGTCGCCCCGGCGGCAATTGTTGTCGTGCCGTACGTAGTCGTGCCATGAGTGCCTGCTGTTACTGTGACATACACTACTTTGGTCAACACTATACTACCTGTCACGGGGCCCGTCGTTGTTGGCGTAACGCTAATAGCACCTGTACTGCTCGTATAGTGATCAGCCGCTACTGTAATGCTATGGGCTACATTCGTCGTTAAGCCGCTGATGGTGTACACTCGCGTTATACTTCCATCACCATTCGTCGTATAACTACCTGCGGCTACTGCTGGCGCAGCCGTGCTTGACGAATCTACATAAAAGCTTGGTACTGCACTTGTCGCCCCATCGCTGAAGGTTACGCTGATTGCTGCACTTCCCGCACTTCTTGTCAACGTTAACGTACTTTTTGAGGTGTAACCTTCACTTACCTCTACTGACACCGAACTATTTGCTGTATAGTTGGATTGGGATGCCGCGACAGTATAGCTTCCTGCAGCAATTCCACTTACGATCGCCACTCCGTTAGTATCGGTTGTCGCTGTAGCTACCACTACGGAACCAGATGCTACTGTTACACCTGCACCGCTTACTGCCGCACCGCTAGAATCTTTCACCACGGCACGAATATTCCCGCCACTTGTCGGCACAATTACCGTATCTACAATTGCCCCTCCGCTTGTTACTGCAATCTCTTCACTGGTCATTAATTGCCCATTGCTTGTTACTGTAAACGTATACGTCCCCGGCGGTAAATTCGTGAACGTAGCAACTCCACTGGCACCTGTTGTCGCAGAAATACGAAACGGTGCCGTAGCGGCATACGCAGTTTGTACGCCAAGGATACTATTTAAAATCTTTGTGCCAAGTGAGGCGACTGTTGTGTTGCTACTCTTATAGATCGCCGTCACAGTAGCCCCACTAAGCGCCATTCCACTATTAGTCGTAACGGTAATATTGGCACTGCCCCCACTGACGGCTAAGCCAATAGCAGCATTGGACACACCATCCTTCGTTACCTGCACCGAACTGCTATCATTTGTATACATTCCTCCGGCATAGGTTACATGTACCGTATAGTTTCCTACACTCAAACCACTTAAAACAGCAGTCCCGCTTGCATCCGTTGTAAATGCACTGCCTACTGCTACGCCATTTTGATATGCCTGCACTGTCGCCCCATAGAGTGGGGTATTCGTCACGCTGTTGGTTACTGTCGCTTTGATACTTCCTGTATACCATACGAACTTTGTATAGGTTTCTGTTTTGATATCATTCTCGCGCACAACCTTTTGCAGCAGTTTTCCCCTTAAATCATTACCATTTACTTTTATCTGTTTCCCCTTTTTAGGTTCACTACCTCCACCAAACGCCAGCTGATATTTCATATTTCCATATAAGCTATGGCTTAGATTTGAATTCGTATACCCTACTTCCATATTCATTTGCGGTGTTAGCTGCATCGTGCTCCTGAGCCGATAGCCTTTTTCATCATCCTGGTGCTTATTATTCCAATAGTAGCCGCCTGCGAAAATTTTCAGCCACGACGCATGCACAAATGATGTGCCTACCTCAAAGTCAAGACCTTCTACCGCACGGATGTATGAATATAAAATTCCATTTGTTTGATAATTTACCATTGTCAAGCGGTCATTCGACAGCGGATAATACCAATTAGCACGGTACTCTGCAAGTTTACTAAAATATTCTGCACCTACGCCTAACCGTTCGAGGTTATATTGAAAGCCATAATCATAAAATACATTGAAGCCGATTAGACTGCTCTTATCCTCGGCTAGTTTTCTCCACCCAAGACCTATATTTCCTGTTGCGGACTCACTTTGATTTTCATACCGTCCTTGCCAGAACCATTGCTTTCCCTGCACCGTCAGCTTACCGAGCGGCTGAATGGTTTCAATTGAATATACTGGACTGCTATTCTCGCTGAAATTAATTTGAAAATCCGTAGTTTTCAGCCATGCCGGTCCTTTGCTCTTTCCATTTTTTATGTAGTAGTTAAACAGCCGATTGCCAAACTGCCATTCTTTTTGTTTGGCTGTCAAATGCTCAATGCTGCTGTTACTGTTTTCCGCTTGAACAGCTTGCAACACATCCCCTGCTTGTCCAGTTGCCTTTTTATCCACAGTATATGTACTACTTGTCCTATCCGCAACAGGCTCAGTACTTGCTGGATCTGCCGCCTGCACCGCCCCCATCCAAGCTGGATTTGTGGCAATCATCAGCACGATCAATAGCTTTGCTACTATTTTTGTTAAGAAATTTGGTAAAAACACTTCATACCTCCAATTTACCTATATATAAATCTTAAACTCAACTCTCACAGAACTCAAATCGCTTCCGTGCTATGCATAACATCTCATTGAAGCAAAATATTCTTGCGTGACAATGAAAATTAAACCTATTTTTAATAATAACTGCTATAAATATAAACTATCTATGTTTATATTTATATGTCAATTGCGCTGTCATCACATGACAATCACGCTTTCACGGATATATCTTCAAATATAAACGCCCGCTATCGCCATTAGGAGCTAATCTGCCTCATTATCGGTTGTCGTATCAAGACTACAAATTCATTTTTAAAAACAAACTCCCTGCCCTCTGTAAGATAATGCAGAGGACAAGGAGTTTCAGACCGTAGACAAAAAGGTACTTTACGCAATGCGTAGGGAAACTTCTGGTGTAAATAAGCAATTTTAAAAAGCATATGATGGAAAATGCAAGAATAACTTACAATAAGCTTTACAAGTGACTTTATTTTTTTCGCCTATAGTTATTATGACCTTTCTAGACATAGTAATTGAGATAAAAAAACAATTAGCAGCAGGGAGAAACCGAAATAACCTGATATAGATTATCATGGCTGTTCTAGCCAATTATTTTCACAGAATCATATATGGAAAGCAAAAAATTCCTGCCAAATTCATATAAGAATTTGGCAGGAACTCTTTCGCCATTATAAATGATACGGTTCACCGTATCGAGTACAGCGGCGAATTTTGCAATAATAAGCATGAGTCAAAGAACCGTCAGGTTGTGCGAAAACTATTTTTTCAATTTTAAATCCCCCACTTTAATGCATAAATGACCATTTTCTTCAATTCAATACAGTAAAAAAATCTAAAAAGTGAAGGAAATCCTCCATTTTTTAGATTTTCATTTATTAGTTTTGGAGTTTTCGCACAGTCTGCCGTCCCCTGACTCATGCAAGCAAGACGCGGGGGAGGTAGAACTGTCTTTTAAAGTCCTTTTGACAATACCCCCGTCCCCATGTTTTTCGTCCCCATGTCTTTGAAAAAAGGATGTCTAGATAGGATGAAGCTCCATTTCTAAGACATCCATTTAGTAAAAATCACTTGGAATTTAAGCCTTTTACCCCTTTTTCGTAAATAAACCACAACATAAAAGTCGCACCAATTATATCGAAAAAGCCCATACAAAGAAATATCGGGTTATATCCAAAACTCGGTACCACTTTACCAATTAAAAGGGAAAATAAAAAGGCACTTGTCCATGCTGAGAAACCACGTATACCGTTGACCGAAGCAACCTGATTCGAGTCAAAATTCTCCATAATCAAAACGCCAAGCATCGCAGAAATCGCCGCATGCCCAAAACCGCCAATCGATATTAGACCAATTGCTGCATATGGGCTATCAACAAAAGGAACAAAAGCCAGCGAAATCATAAGACATGCTCCTGATATAGAGCTCCAAATCGCAGCATTGGTATTTGATAAAGAAAATTTACCACGATACATCTTTGCCAAATAGCCGCTAACAGCACTTCCAATGTCGGCTGCTAAAAACGGCAACCAGGCAAATATAGCAATTTGTTTTAAATTCATGCCTCTTTCTGTCGCCAAATATAAGGGAACAAAAAAGCTCATTGTCTGCCATGCTGGTTCAGCCAGAAAAGCAGGTATAGCAACTCCATAGAATTTTTTCACTTTGCAAATGTTTTTTATACTAGTCCAAAGATTAGTTTTCAATGGTTCTGTTGATCTTACCGTCTCTTCATCTAAAATGTAAGCCTTTTCTTCCTCCGAAATCAACTTATGGTCCTTAGGATTGTTATAATAAAGCTTCCAAATACCTGCCCAGATTAATCCCATAAAACCAGTTACAACAAATGCAGCCTGCCAGCCATAATTTAAGTGAATGGCAATAACCAGCGGAGGTGCCAGCATGCCACCGAAGGAAAATCCAACGCCTGCCCATCCGGCAGCAATGCTTCTTTCTTTAGATGGAAACCAATCCGTTAAAATCTTCAAGTTGGCGGGTACTGCGACAGACTCCGTAATCCCCATCAGAAATCTCAAGACTGCTAATATTTGCCAACTATTAGCCAGCGAATGAAGCATACACACGACCGCCCAAGCCGTCGCAAAAACGAAAAAACCAACTTTTAGTCCAATAAAATCCAGCGCCCATCCGCAAATTGGCTGAAAAATTGCATAAGCAGCTTGAAATGCAGCAACAACCCACGAATATTCCTGAGTAGACATATGTAAAATACGTTCCAGTTCAGGTGCCAATATTCCTAATGAGTTCCTTGTAATATAATTTATAGTTACGCCTGAAATAAATAAGACCAGCATTGACCAACGCAATTGCTTAACTTTAGCCATTTTTTATCTCCTCCATTATTTATTGTTGAGTCCATTAAAATACTATTAAATCGAAATCAAATCTTTGCTTGCAAACATTACTTCTACACTTATCTTTTCTTGCTGCTTAGGTAGAGAAATAGAAGCAATCCCTGCTTGCGCATCATAATACCAACCATCCTTACTTTGTTTTCCATGAGTAAAATTCATAATTCTTGGTAGAATCTGTCCATTTACTCGAACTTCTAGGGGTGCCTTCTCAGGACAAATAATTTTAATTTCTTCACTATCTACAGGACTTTGATAATTACCACGGCGGAAAAATTCAATGTCGCAGACTTCCTTTTTAGCAGTGCAAATAATCTGTGTCGTACGATATTCTTTATTTTGATATTTCTGACTATAACCGTCGTCTTCATACATAGTAAACTTGCCATTAGCATTTGGCTCAATCAGGTATTTAATTTTGGTGATTTCCTGCGTCTTTAGATTCGTAATACCTTCTGTCATTGGTATAATACTACCAGCTTTGATAAATAACGGAACTTTATCAAGCGGTGCATCTACGGTAATTACTTGTCCACCAACAAAAACATTCCACGTATCCCATTCGCGCCAGGTTGTACCTTCCGGTAAATAAACTTCCCGCGTAGTCTCTCCCTTTTCCAGCACGTTAGCAACCAAAAGGTTTGGGCCGAACATATAATCAAAGCTTTCCTCATATACCTTGCTGTCATTTTGGAACTCGTACAACATTGGGCGCATAATTGGCGCTCCTTCAATTGAGGCTTGATACATTAAGGAATACAAATATGGAATTAAGGTATAACGAAGTTTAAGGGCTTCCCTTACATACGAAGTATAGTCCGGATACATCCATGGTTCAGTCACTGTGTTGTCATCATTACAAGAGTGAATACAAAATCGCGGCTGAAAAATTCCTTGCTGAATCCACCGAACTAAAAGTTCAGGTTCAGGGCGCGGTCCAGCAAAGCCACAAATATCACTACCTTGATTGGCTACACCAGACAAGCCCATCCCTAAAATAGTCGGGATATTAAATTTAAAACTGTCCCAACTTGTCCAGTTATCACCACACCAAGTCGAAGCATACCGTTGAATCCCGGCAAAACCGGCACGATTCAAAACATAGGGACGAATACCAGGTCTGGATTCCGCCATTGCCTCGTGCGCCATACGCGCCATCAGCGTTGACATGATTGGACGCAATCCTCCTAATGGTTCTTGCTTGCCGTCACCATAACATACTGCCATTACATCTTGCGTCTCATACTCGCAGTTATCATTCCAGATAGCCACTACTCCATTAGAGATGAGCGATTTTTTTAGCCCCTCCTTCCATAATTGACGTCCATTGGGATTAGTAAAATCAATAAAGGATGCAGGCCCACCCCAGAAACGGTCAATTCTCGGCTGGTCTTTTTTAGAATCCTTTATATATGCTGACGCATCAGCAAACTTATTGTATTGGGGATGCGATAGTAGCATTCCAGGTTTTACATTCGGACATAATTCCGCGCCATTTTGCTGCAGTTTACTAATAAATTCCGCTGGATTGGGAAAGCGTTCTTCATTCCATTCAAATACATATCGTTTGCCATCCTTACCGCTGGTATAACCGGAAGACAAAAAAAATCCTTCACAAGGAATATCTTCTTCTTTGGCTTGCGCGATAAAGCCAAGCACTGCTTCATCAGATTTCTTCGGCAGTTCGGTATAATACATAGTTGACCCCATATACCCTAGGCTGTAGCGCGGAGGAAGCACTGTTTTTCCAGTAATATCTGTATAATTAGCAACAACATCTTTAACCATAGGTCCGTTAACAAAAAACCAGTCCATTTCTCCCCCGTCAGCAACAAAATAAGTATAAGGGGCCCAATAGCCGCTGCGTTCTGCTCCAATATCAAAAGTAGAGTCGTACGCATTATGATAGAAAATGCCATGAGCGATTTTACTCTCTTTATTTAGCACCATATAAAACGGAATATGCTTGTAAAGCGGATCAGCTTGACGTGGATCATAGCCAATCGTATCTTTGCTACTCATACGCAAACGCCGTTTATCTTTATTAAGAAATCCCGTTTTTTCCCCGTAACCGTAATAACAATTATTACTCTGTTTCACACTATAGTGATAAACACGCCCCAAATGATCTTTGCCATAAGCAATTTCCGGAACATCTGCATGTAGACACACGCCGCTTTTGTTATATACAGAAATAGCAAATGGTGCTTTCTTTATTCTGACTTCTACCGAGTCAGTGTGAAAAATTACATTTTCTGCTGTTTCTTCCTGGCGAGCCACATATGCTTTTACCTTTATCCTTTCACTGCTCATCAATTCATCTAATTCGTCTTCCCATGCTGTTTTCACCAAAATATACGAACGATCCGGCAGAAACTTTTCATTCCAGGAAACCCGTACCCGAAAGATGTCTGCACTAAGAAATATCATTCGCACCCAAGCTTCATCAGTATGCATTTCAATAAAATCATCATTAACATCAATCTGTAATAAATTCATATTGCCCCTCCCTTTAATATCTTTTATTCGGTTGATTATTGTCTATCTTTCAGTAAATATCCTTTCTCACCCCCGTTTTCAAGAAAACTCCGGTACCTGCCAGAGCTAGTGACACTACCAGAAAAAAGAAATTATCACATAGCTTTAGCACTTTTTCATTGTTTGTTTATTCGAACGTTCTTTATATTTTGAACATTCAAGCTAAAAAACAGTTACTGTTTTACATCTGCTAAGTTACTTACTGATTAGTTTGAACATTACAATTAAATTATAGTTGTATAACGATATAAAAAATATGTTTTGATTGCTCAAAAACTTGCAAAAATTGCTGTACAAAATATAATATAGATAAGCTTCACTAACACTCATTACAAGTTACCCTTATTTTTTACTACTAAGCCCATCTAATAGCGGAACAATTCTGAAATTTTCAGCGCAATTTATACAAATTGTTTAAGAGGAGATAATAATGAAAAAAAAGGGCATCAACGAATTTTTGACACGCAAGCATATGCTTCCCCGTGATTATGAAGTCTTTCACTTTTTAAATGCTGATCTTCCCTTTCTATATTTACATCATCATGATTTTTATGAGCTTTATCTATATATGTCTGGAGATGTAACGTTTTTAATCGAAGGCAAATCCTATAATCTACAGTTAGGGGACATTATATTAATTAATACAAGGGAACTTCATCACGCAATTGTTAATAGCATGAAGATTCCCTATGAGCGCATCGTGCTTTGGATAAATAAATCGTTTCTACAGGGATTATCAACACCAGAAATTGATCTTACCCTATGCTTTGAAAGCGTAGTAAAAAAAAATGTAATAAGAGCTGACATTGAATTTGGCCAGAACATAAGGATACAGCTCAATAAACTTCTGAGTCTTGAGAACTACAAAGGTTTCGGCAAAGACTTGCTCTATAAAGCTTATATTACAGAGATTACCATACACTTACACAATCTTGTTTTAAACGATAAATCTGACTTAGATATTACTGTACAGAATAACCATCTAATTGAAGGAATAATTGAGTATATTAATAATCATATCGATGAAGATATTACCCTTGATGAACTTTCTAAAGAGTTTTATCTTAGTAAGTTCCATCTGTCCAGGGAATTTTCTAAGCATACAGGTACTACAATTCACAGGTATATTGTTAAGAAAAAATTAATTGTCGCTAAAGAGCTAATTCTTAACGACTATCCAATAAATAGCGTTTACAAACAATCTGGATTTGGTGATTATTCAAATTTCTTCAGATCTTTTAAGAATGAGTACGGTGTTACTCCTAAGCAATTTTATAATATGATGGCAGCATCAAAATTAAATTAATCACCATGACAAGGATGGTCAATGGAACCCCGACAAGACCACTAAAGTACCACCGTTCTATGTCTTTCTGTATTATTCCATAAATAAGCAAAACCCCTGCTAATTAAATATTGCTTCCTGCCTTAATACAGCTTATATCGATTCAGTTCAGCGTAACAGGTCAAACGGTGCAGGATTTTAATTATCTTCTTGCCCTCATTGCCCTCGAAATTTTGAGACAATATTCTAGGAATAAGTCAAACCTGGCCCCAAAGATCAAGCATATAGGTGGCTTCCGCCACTTATTGGTGATAAGCAGGGAACAAGGGAAGATTTTTTGATAAAATTACAGGAATACCCATTTATTTGCAGAATAAGAAATAAAGAATTAATTAAGTTAACGTGTTTATAAGGAGGCAAAAACTATTGAGAAAACAAATGCTAATCGTCCTAATTATCTTCCAATGCCTAATACTTCTTACCAATGTCACCTTTGCTGAACCACCGCTGACACCAAAGCAGATTGGCGTTTTGGAACTTGAAAACAAAACAAAAGACCCTAAGCTCGGAAACTTAGCTTCTGCAGCCATCATGGTTCACTTGCTGAAAACTAAATCCAGCGAAGTAATGGATCTGGAACCCCTTACCCAAGCTTTTGTTCAACAAGGCGCACCCGCGAAAGGCATCGTCGATCCTGCCATTGTCGCCTCAATCGGAAAATCCCAAGGTCTAGAGTACATCATAATGGGCAACGTCGTTTCTACAAGCTCCTACATTACACCGAGCTACTGGCTGCCGACCACCTACGGTTCAATATTTATTATGGGGCAGTCCGGCTGCTCAGCCACGTTAGAAGTCATGATGGTAGACGTTAAAACAGCCAAAATCGTCTGGGCAGAAACTTATGATGGTAAAGTCACCGGTACCACCGACCTCTCAGCAGCAATTGGAGATGGCGGATACCAGACTGCCCGACGGATTTACAAGTTTACTCCTCTACAAGGTACTATTATTAAAATTGACGGTGAAAAAATCCACATCGATCTGAGTACCAATAACGGCATAGCCAATGGCGATTTATTTTCCCCGGTTATTCCAGGTACCCCGACCCCGGCCGCCGGTGAGGAAAAGAAACAGTCTGTCATACTGAAGGTAATAGAAGTTGGCGACACTTATTGCGTGGCCGAATTTAAAAAAGGTAACGCGAAAGATATCCAGATTGGCACCACCGTTAGTAAACACTTCAGAATTACTACCAACACATCAGTTGTACGCAAAGCAGAAAGCTAACGCAGTTGCATTTTTCACTTACAAGCTTAACCACGACGGGGCTTGCCTACAGGTCCATACAGGCTAACCCTAGTAGCACGTCCCCCTCACCAGAATATTAAAGCCCGATGTAGATTGTATTCTACATCGGGCTTTAATATTCTGGTGCGAAATGCTTTTTTGAACTTTTGCAGTGCTCTCCAGATACGGCCTTTTTTATTTTCCCATTCCAGATCCTAATTCTTTACAGCCACAAAAACTACCGACTGTTTTGCGATATCCATTACCTGTGAGGCGTCCCGTTGCGCAGCATCTGGTGTCTCCGAAAGTTTGATATCCCCGGGAAGCGTATTGATCACCATATTCAAGTAGCTGATTTTTATCCCATAATTTACGTTTTGGGGAATGACATCCATTCGGTTTAGGAAAAATCGATTGTTTAGAGTAGATGTCACGATACCGATGACCTGCCCCTTGGTATTGTAAATCGGACCGCCGCTGTTGCCCGGCTGGATGGGAATGCTGATTTGCAGCATACGGATATCATCATCCAATCCAGTAACGCTGTTGATGATTCCCTCACCGATTTTGGCCCGCCCCCCCATTTCTCCCGCTAGCGGGAACCCAACGGTAAATACCTGTATCCCTTCCTTAACTTCTTTTGATGCACCGATGGCTACTGGTGTCACCATGTCCTCTAAACCATCTACCTTGAGCAAAGCCAAATCATTCGCCGGGTCTTTTGCCACGACCACAGCAGGCAGCTTCGTTGTATTCTGAAAGGTAACCTCGATCTCTTTGGCATCGGCTACAACATGATAGTTGGTAGCCACCAGTGTTTTGGTAACGAAAAAACCTGTACCGCTGGCCTGTAACCCAGCCCCCCCAGGTGAACAATAAGCGGGATATGTCCGGATAAACGTATTTTTTACCGGTAATCCATATGCCCCTATCGGCAGATAACATTCAATCAGATTTTTGCTCTGTAGCGAAAAGGTGGTGCCATACTCTTTCTTTTGTGAACTACTGCCCCAAAAACCGCCAGTCCTTTCCAGTAGATAATAATTACCGGTATAGAGCTGGCCCGAAGACGTTCTTTTCAGCATTACCTTAACTTCGCCTCGTTCCCATTCCTTTTGGGTAGTACTAGTAACGATACCGATATAATCATACTCGTGAAACATAGCAGACGTATTTTTTACAATAGCGAATTCATACTTGTTGTCCGTAGTTATCCAGATGCCTTCGACAAGATCAACGGTTTTATCCTTGAAATATTGACTAATAACATCCTCCTTGGTCAACTCTCCCAGTGGCTTAGGCAGCGGCTGGGACTCGGCATAACAAACTGATGCCATCATGACCACCAGAACCGCAACTACAATATAGAGATAAATCTTTTTCAATATCATTATGACAGCTCCCTTAAAATAAAAGTACCAAATAATTAATAAAATATAAAGATTTCGCAAACCATTTATCTTCATTTCAACATATTTCCATAAATCCCTTCCTTTAATTGGTACAATATTTTCATCCAGTGCCTAAATAGGACGGTTCTTTCTCTATAAGCTGCCAAAGCATCACGCTCTCTCTTCGGCCACCCTGCCTGGCACAAAAGGGGACAGGGACGCTGTTTTTTTCCCTGAAAACAACATCCCCGTCCCTCTGTTTCCCCGTCCCTCTGTTTCGATACTTTGCTGAACGTATTCTTACCCACATTGGCGGCATAACCATTTTTCACTAATATCTTATATGCTAGACGATACTGACATATAATTTTGTACAATGACACCCCTTCTGCTTCTTTCTCTAATTTAGTACCTTTGTACCGATTACGATACAATGTTATATATTCCGTATTTAAAGAAATCGCATAACGAATTGTATTTTCAAAGTCGTCGCTACTTTGATGTAAGAATCCATACATAATATCAAAATTCAACTGTTTAAATCCAGTTTTTCTGACATTTAGAGTAGCCTGCTCATATATGCGAGTGGTCCCTTCTCTTCCAAGTTCGTTTAGTAACCTTTCAGAAATAGTTTGGATACCCATACTAATTCTCTTATATCCCATTCTATACACTTCTAAGAGCTTCTCAGGTTCTTTTGCAGCAATGATTGATGTTGTTTCAATACTAAAAACCACATCCGCTTGTATATCAAATGAACCTATAACCATCTCTGTAATCTTTCTTAGATTTTCTACCGACAATTTTGTTGGAGTTCCACCCCCTATGTCAAATTCTCTGTTTTTTCCCATTCAGAAACCAAAAAATCTTTAATTTTTGCCGGATCATTAATACGATATTTCATAAATGATTTCGGGGTTAGCGGATATGCCGCATTTGCATAATGATGATATAAAAGTCCATTTTCAAATGTTTGCTTTACACCCATTTACATTTGCCTTCTTCCAAGTTATTCAGTGTCTTCCTTCGTTTCTAGGATTTCCCTTGTACTTCAAATTGTTTAATTAGTTTAGCTATTATAAATGATACGGTTCTGCGTAACAGGTCAAACGGTGCAGAATTTTGATTATCTTTCCGCCCTCATTGCCCTCCAAATTTTAAGACTATATTCGCGAATCCCATCTACACCACTATGGGATCCATGGGTATAGTGGTGGTGTCTGCGCATAAATAAACTACAAAGAACTAATAAGACAAATCCACCGACCCATTTCTTATATTTAGTTACCTTTAAAAGGTTTGCGCACCAGTTATCTTTAAAAGCCGACTAATTCCTATATCACTGCGTTTTGATAAATCAATAATTTGGTCATCCCCAGTCTTGACGATGGGTAAACAATAGCTGCCTCGATTAAAAAAGATAATTTCAGCTTCTTGCCCGTTGGAAAGAATAACTTTGTTAAAAAGTAGACTATCCCGCACCTGTTCAATAAGACTGTGACATACATCAGGATCGAAATTACAGTACATTTCTCGAGTCAGCATATCTAGGATTTGAAAAGGATTTATGTTTTCATCGCTATACGCTAAATTATGAAAGAAATCGGCGACAGCAATAATTTTAGCATAAGGATGAATCTTAGGCCCTGGCGTTCCGTTGGGAGATCCACTGCCATTCATCCGCTCACGATGCTGTATGATTCCTAAAAGGACTTCACTAGAGAGTCCTTTTGCTTCCCTAAGTAAATGACCCGTCTCTGCAATACTAACCTGGATCCGCGGATCACCGACTTTATTGTCTGTCAAGTTTCCTATATCATGCAGGAGGCTAGCAAATGCCACTCCTGCTATATCACCCCCACTCCACTTCATCTGGCGGGCAATGATCCCCGCATAATATGCTACCATCACAGAATGACGAGGAACGAAGTCAGCTAACTTAGGTTCAATAATCAACAAATAATTCATAATCCCAAGGTTATTATTTGAAATCGCTGAATAGATATCCCCAGCAGTATTCTTTATCTGAGAAACAGGAATTTTCCTCAGTTTTCGTATTATGTTAAAGGATTTAACTGTATTTGTAACAATTGCATCATATTCTTGAACAAACTGAAGATACTCTGCCGATTGGGCGATTGGGGTCGTTTCCGGCAAAGGTCTCTCATCTTATTCTCCCTCAACATGAAGATAAACCCTTTCCACATCCCAAGTATTCAGTAGTGTAATGTGTCTTGTTGTCAATACAATGCCTTTACCGAGAAGTACTTTATTATTGATTGAATGAACTGCTTCTGATAGAATACTTCCCACCGTTAATTCTTTTACTGCTGCCATTCTTGCCATAGTGCTGATTCCCCTTCACTCCAAATGAACACATCGAAGGCTACTTCATCTTAAATGATATATTCCATATCCAGCACAGATAATCCCACAAACTATAGCCCTATTATGATTAGGTATAAAGTCCCTATATTGAGAAAAATAGGGATGCTGATTATACTTTTAAGTCATCCATTTGGCATTAAAATAAAAAATTCCTACAAGTTGATTATCTTGCAGGAGTTTTCGCTATTATAAATGATACGATTCTGCATATCATCTGTAACAGCCAAATAATTTATGTCAAATAAATGCTGATCCCACTACGTTTCAACTCACCGGAACCGTCCCTATGAGTTACAGATGTGTCGTTACTCCCAAAACTTTCACAAATACTTAGAGTCAACATAGAAAACATTCTTTTAGGAAAAATGGTTCTAAATCAAACTGTGGGAGGAAATATGAAAAAGCTTAAATTTTATGTCTGCTTGCACTGTAAAAATCTGATGACAGCAACAGGAGATGCAAACATTTCATGTTGCTAAAAGAGAATGGAAGCATTAGTTGCAACAAAGGCAAGCGAGAACCATGTGCTAAATCTAGAGCCTGCAGAAGATGAACTGTATATTTCATCTTCACACGAGATGGAAAAAGAACATTATATATCTTTTGTTGCCTATGTTACAGGAGATAGAGTTTTTATTGTAAAGCAATATCCCTAATGGAATATGCACTTTCGCTTTCCTAAGCTCGGGCATGGCAAACTATATTTTCATTGTTCAAATCACGGTCTATTTCATCAGCTGATTTAAATGACACATGAGTCAAATAAAACAGACCAGGATGATGGATCTACCACCCCCAGCCCTCTATCTTGATAGGCAAGAATTGAAAAGCTACTTGACTGAATCCTTATTCAGATTTTCTGCTAATTTATTGAGCCTTTCTCCCATGAGGTTTGCTTGTTGAACTGCATCGGTTAAATGTTTTATTGCTTCTGTAATCTGAGAGACAACCTCATCCATTTGCTGTATCTTTTTAGAAGTTCCAATACTCTGTTCTTGAATGCCTTGAATTATGATTTCACCCTTCTTAATAGATTCGGCACTTATTCCAGCTAACTTGCGTATTTCTTCTGCAACAACCGCAAACCCTCTTCCAGCCTCCCCAACCCGTGCGGCTTCAATAGCAGCGTTTAACCCTAGCAAATTTGTCTGACTTGAAATTGTTTTGATCATATGTAATACTTCGTTGGTCTCTTTAACTTTATTCTGAGAATCTATCGCATATCTTGCTAGTTCCCTGCTTGTGCCAGCTACTTGATGCGACTGTGAGGATAACTGTTGTGATGTTCTGGCCAGAACCGCAATGCTACCTGTAAGAGAACCTGCAAGTTCCTTTAACGCTTCTTGCTGCTCAATTGTTTCATATACACATACAGACCCGATTATTTCCATATTGTCATTATAAACAGGGACAGCAATAGCAATTAATACTTGTCCGTATATAGATTTATCTAAGCGGGCAACTACCTGCCTCTTTTCATCAATAGCCCTTGATATTGCACCTCCTGGCTTTACCACCATTCCAGGTTTAATTTTAAGGTCCATTACAATCCCAGGTTTATAAAAAAGAAATTTATCCCGATCTGTAATACTAATGCCAACACCGCTAAGAAAAAGCTCACTAAGCTGCGGTAAAACATAAATAAATTTTTCAAATACATGTTCGTCTACTGATGACATTATAACCACTCCTATTTTTTCTAGTATTCGTAAACAAAGCGACAGGTGTAGTGTTTTAAAACAATATACCTGTCCCCATGTTTCTTATATATATTTACTAAGTAAAGAGTCATAATTCACTATTACATGAATTATGACTCTTTCTCCCCTTTGGATTAATATTCCTGCAAAAACATTTAACTACTGATAAAAATATCAAAGTAAGTATTATAGGATGCATATGCTATAATTTCAGAATATTCATTTACGGACAGTAGTTCCAATTTCTGAGGTAAAGCGAACGCCTGTCCACTTCAGCAGAAAAAAACAGCCTAGCCCCTTATTATAAAAGGGTCCAGGCTGTTTTAGCTATTATAAATGATACGGTTCCCCCCGATTAATCTTAAACCCCCGATATACTTGTTCCACTAGTAACAGCCGTATCATCTGATGGGTAAAGGTCATCTTGGAAAAAGACAGGCGTTCATCAGCGGCTTTCACTAGGTCTGGGGATAGACCGAAGGCGCCACCAATGGTGAAGGTGATATCACTTTTTCCGCATAGACCTAGGCTATTGATTTTTTCAGCAAGTTGTTCGGATGACGCTTGCTGGCCAACAACATCAAGGACAATCAAATAGGTCGTGTCCTTAATGTATTTCATCATTCGTTCCCCTTCTTTGAGCAATACTTTTGCTTTTTCGGCATCAGAAGGATTATCGGGCATACGTTCTTCGTCGACTTCAATAATGGATAAGCGGCAGTAAGGAGTCAGACGTTTAACAAATTCTGCAATGCCCATGGTCAAATATTTTTCTTTGATTTTACCAACAGCAATAATTGTTATCTTCATTTTATTGCTGACTCGGCATTTCTTCTAAAAGTACACTGACAGTCTGCTCTTGGCCGCCCCGAATGATCAGAACATCCACTTTGCTGCCGACTGCCTGAGAATCCACTGCACCTCGCAGGTCAGCCACACTATTAATTTCCGTACCTGCTACTTTCAAGATGATATCCTTTTCCTTGAGACCGGCTTTGCCTGCCGGGCCGTCTTTGGCTACTTTGAGTATATAAATACCTTTATCAATATTAAATTCATAGCCGTATGTCTCAGCCGTATTCTTATCCATAATGCCCACTCCCAAGTACGCCCGAACGACACGCCCTTTGTCAATCACGGATTGTAAAATAGGCCTGGCTGTATTAATAGGAATGGAAAAACCAATACCTTCCACACCAGCAATGGAGATTTTAGCGCTGTTGATACCGATGACCATACCGTCTGCATTCACTAAGGCTCCTCCCGAATTTCCCGGGTTAATAGCAGCATCAGTTTGGATTAGTTTGAACTTTCGTTCACCGATTTCAATGGAACGATTGAGGGCGCTAATAACACCTGCTGTCACACTACCTTTGAATTCTAAACCGAGGGGATTACCAATGGCAATTGCTGGTTCACCCACGAGCAGACTATCGGAGTCGCCAAATACTGCTGTCGGCAAACCTGTCGTATCGATTTTGACTACCGCTAAGTCAGTTGCTGGATCAGCGCCTAGCACAAGTCCGTTTAGCACCCGCCCATCAGCTAAAGATACGAGAATTTCTTGAGCGTTTTCTACTACATGGTTATTGGTTGCAATATATCCATTACTATCAAAAATAACCCCTGACCCTACAGCCTGCTCGACAAGCACCTTATGATTAAGTGAATCGCGAGCATAGGCTTTATTCGTAATGCCCACAACAGTTGGACCTACAGCTTGCGCCGCCCTGACAATGGGTGTATTGCGAGCGTCAGATACTTGCCCCTTAGCAACAGGTGTCTGCAATAGACTTTGTATGGGTGTAGTGTTTTGCGGTGTGGATTTTACAGAAACCTGCCCACCATAACCAAGCACTAAACTACCACCGATCATGGCTCCCAAAACAGCAATTATAAAAAAAGGTGCAAACTTTTTATACATAACTTCGCCTCCTCAACAATTACTACTTACAATGCGATCGGGATAGGTTCGATATAACTCAATTTCTGTGCCTAACTTACAACCCTGTTGGGTTAAAATAGTGCCCACCGTATCCATGGCTAGCTCTGGATCATTATTTTTCTGACTCATATGAGCTAAAAAAACTTGCATACTGGGTCTTTTCTCTAAACGGGCCAAGGTCCATCCGGCGTCAAAATTGGATAGATGACCACGATTGCTCATAATACGGCGTTTTAAGTGCCAGGGGTAGGGTCCATTTTCTAGCATATCCAAGTCATGATTGGATTCTAAGACCAACACATCACTGAGAGCAATAGCCTCTTTGACAGTTTCTGTGACAAAACCTAAATCCGTCACCACACTACACTTAAGGTTTTCATTGTAGAATCTAAACCCTACCGGATCTGCTGCATCATGAGAGATGCTAAAAGGTTCCACCTTTACCTGGCCAATATCCAAGCTTTCAGGTAACACTTTACAACACTGATCTGGTAGTAGTTCCCGGCAATACATGGCACCCCAAGTCTTCATACTAGCATATATAGGTACATTATATTTCTTTGTCATGGTTGCTAGACCACTCACATGATCCCGATGTTCATGAGTAATAAACACCCCATCCAATTCTTCAATACTTGTCCCCAGTTCAGACAAACTATTTTTGATCCGCCGTGTACTAATACCAGCATCGACTAGTATTTTTGTATGTTTAAAATCTAAAAAAATTGCATTGCCAGTGCTACCACTTGCTAAAACATGAACTTGCATCGTCTTGTCTCCTTTTTCCTACCACGACTCTATACTCTAGGATATTATTATAGTATGTATTTCGTATATTATCTTAATTTTTCTATATTTTCCATATAAATGAAGGTCTTTCAAGAGGTTTTGTCAAATCATCCTCTTTGATCAATCGTGATTAAACCCCAGTTGGTAATTTCTCGCAAACTAACTTTTTTATATTTTCCGGTAACGCCGACAATAATATCTCAATAATTTTCTGCAAGCGTTCCTTGGTTTTAGCCTCAAAGCGCAATGTAAATAATGGTTCGGTAACCGAGGCGCGAATCATTCCCCACCCATCCTGGAAGTCAATACGCACGCCATCAATCCGATTAGGATGATACATAACCAACTTTTCTGCCACAATATCTAAAATAGCATCTTTATCTAAGCCCTTATAGGAAATACGGATATCAGGGGTTAACAGATAATTAGGAATTTCATCGACTTGCTTTGCCAACGAGCCATGGCGAGCAACAAATTCACAGACCTTTAGCCCCGCAAACATACCATCATCATAACCAAGTTCACGAAAGAAAAAGTGTCCGCTAATTTCCCCAGCAAATAAGGCTTTTTCTCTGATAAATGCCGCTTTGCTAAAGGTATGACCGGCTCTGGCCATTACAGGCCTACCACCCGCTTTGATAATTTCCTCCGGTGCGACCATGGAACATTTGGCATCATAAATAATGGCCCCTGGTTCGTGTTCCAAATAGTAGCGAGCAACAACCACAATAATGTCATCATTATCAATGGGACGTCCATTTTCATCAACAAAGGCGACCCGGTCACCGTCACCATCAAAAGCTACCCCTAAATGAGCACCACTTTGTCTGACTTTTTCGCCAAGGCCGTGCAGATTCTCAGGCAATGCCGGATTGGGTGAACGATTGGGAAAATTACCATCTGGCTGGCAGTACAGCTCAACTACATCATAACCTAACTGCCTAAAGAGGGCCGGTGCAATCTCTGAAGTAGCACCATTACCAGCATCAACAACCACTCGTAATGTACTCCGTTGGGCCAAATTAGCCGTATATGCTATGTATTCATCAATGATCGGCCGTTCTTCCACTGTGCCACTGCCTGCTACACTGACATCATCTTCCACCATTTGTTTTATTTCTAAAATATCATCTTCACTGATAGGATTTGGCCCTAATACTAATTTAAAGCCATTATAAGGAGCAGGATTATGGGAAGCTGTGACCATAACGCCACCAGTTGCCCCAGTAACTTTGAGGGCATAATAAAATACGGGAGTGGCTACTGTACCGATATCAACGACTTGACAGCCGGATTGTACCAGTGCCTTGATCATAATAGCCTTTAGTACAGGTGTTGACAAACGAATATCACCACCAACTACCACTTTCTGTCCAGTCAGCTTTGCGCCAACTGCCAAACCAATTTTATGTGCTATATCATTTGTGAGTTCTACTCCGGCAAGGCCCCGAATATCACAAGCATGAAAAATCTTCATAGTACAAAAATGTCCCCTTTCAAATAACGACAATGATTATGATTATTGTAGCATCTAAAATCCCATAGTACAATGCACAGTCACTCTTTACTAGGCTTCAACATAAGCTATAAAAGATAAATCCTGTGTTTTCTTTTTTGCCATTGCGGGTATCGTAAAGCAATTAGTTGCATTTTGTAATATTATGTCAAAATATTAGGAGGTATTTTCACCTATGGCCAGTCCCGAAAAAATGTTTAAGCTGCTAATCGACGAAGTCCACCAAGGTACAGCCCCATTAAGTACAATTGTACAAAATCAGGAAATCATCATTATCCAAAATAAACAAATCATTGAATTGTTAGAGCAAGTTCGTCTTTCTTCCACTGAAAGTAACAATTAGCTACTCCGAATCTCTTACACAACAGAAAAACAATAAGAGATATACTCACTGTATATCTCTTATTGTTTTTCTGAATCATTTTTCATATTGGCCACAGCCCATTGTTGCCAGTCGTGCTCAAAAGTAGCCTTATCAAGGGCTAATGTCCTTTGTATAGCCTTCTCCAAACTTTGTCCAGCTTGCAAGTCTTTAATAATCTTACGCAGTTTATCTTCACCATAAACCTGGGCAATATACCGTACCGCCGCTAATGACTCCCGATACGCCAAGGCTTGGTTAGGCAATTTATCAAAATCACCTTCTAGTTCAGCCATGGTATAGAGTTTGCCATCCAGATGATTTGTAGCAGTCTGCCACTCATAATGATTAGCCTGATATTCCACATATTGAGCCAGTCCTTCCGTAAACCAGCGAGGATAATTACCATTCGTTAAGTGATCAAATACCAAGTGAGTATACTCATGCACCATGGGACCTGAATGAATAAACTCTTGTACCGACGCACCACCACTTAGCCATACATGAGGTGATAAGAGCTGAATGGCACCACCCCAGTATACACCCATGGCACTTTCATTATCGGACCAACCAAAAGCTTTCCTTAACTCATTTTTATTGGGTTGAACCATAATCAGGGTTTTGCCTTGAGGGGCATATCCCAGCTCCTGGGTCACAGGAATATAGGCAGCCTCCGCAGCCTCCGCAATCATATCTACCGTATCCTTATCGGCCGGTGTATATTTAATCCTAAAATGTTCGGTTTCATGTACTTCCATATAACTAGTCTCATAATCAGATTTAATTTGTGTCACTTGCCTTACTAATGGATACACCCACATTCGTGGCCGTAAAGACATGGCCGAAAATAAAAATACTGCCAGTGCCAATAAGGTGATGGCAGTTACGATGCTAGTAGCATGTACTGTTATGTTGCGCATATGGCCCCCCCCTTTCCATTAAAGAGTTACAAGCACCAAGTATACCATAGACCATACATGCTGCCCATCGGTATTTTATGTAAACTAACATAAAAGCAACCTGGTCACCATGACCAGGTTGCTTTTACGTTAGTTTGCAAGATATTCTCTTAATTGAGTTCTTTAGGTTGGCAATTAGGACAGACGCCATGAAAGTAAAACTGCTGACCCATCAAGTGATATTTCGTTCGTTGTGATACTTGGTCAATAAAAGCAACCGAATCAATATTTTCAACATCCTCTACTTGACCACATTCTGTGCATCTAACATGGGGATGGTTACTTGTATCTGCATCATAACGGAAACTATCTTCACCAGCATTCAACACTTTCACCAAACCAATCTCTTTGAGAATCTCCATTGTCTTATACACCGTGGCCAAACTCATGGTAGGATACATTAATTGTAAGTCATTAAAGATCATCTCAGCATTGGGATGAGATTTAGTTCCTGCTAACATATTATAAATCGCCAGTCGCTGTGGGGTCACTTTAAATCCTTTTTCTCTGAGCAAAGAAGTTATACATATTTCCATATATTCACCACCCATCCTGTACATCGATTACTATTAGAAAATAATTATTGAATAGTATCCATCCTTATTGTAATATAGATTAAAAACGATTGTCAATAGAAACTATTAGAATAAAGAAAAGACTTGGCTTATGCCAAGTCTAAATACCAAAGAGCGCTACTTGCTGATTTCCAATAAAATGCGCCCTGTGAAAACCACAGGGCGCATTTTATTGGAAATGGCTTTACTGTATTTGACCACTAAACTTATTTTGTGCTTGAGTTATTTGCTGTGCAGTCGCATTTTGCACATTATAATAACCTTTTTGTTGCATCAGATCAAAAACTTGCTTTTGCTGATTATAAACATCACCGAGAACCGTCATATAATCACGCCGAAGTTGTTCATTCGACGCTTCAAGAATATAGGAGTTCAAGGCTTGTGCAGTATATTTCGATTCATTTAATGCTAGCTGCAGTATATCTTTATCAGCAAATTGTGCACCTTGCCCGCTCTGCATGGCCTGTCCTGCCTGCGTACCTTGCTGTTGACCTTGTTGTTGCCCTTGTCCTTGCTGTACCATAATAGAAATCACCTCATTTCATAATTATTGTAAATTTTGCCCTGTACTGATATGTTTGGTAAGAGTTTGAAAATGCTGTTGATTTTTTTGAGCCATTTGTTGAAACAGTTGCTTGCTCTGACTATCCTGAGTGGTATTGGCTAAATTGTTTAGGACCTTCACGGTGGTTTGCTCCAAGCCTAGAATATCTTCCAACTGCATCACTTCTTTCGATGATAACAAAACAATCCCTCCCTTCTTTTTTATATCTATCCTATGGGGGGTGAAGTCGAAAAGCAATGTTTGCCCCCGCCTTACCTAGCATGTACCATCTACAGTGATGTTATGTATTGCTTTTATTATTTATTCCAAGGAATCAGAACTTTATTTACAATAAGAAAAGACTTGGCTTCTGACTTGGAAGCAAGAAAGTGATCTACTTTCTGATGACCTTAAAAAGGCACCTTGCGCTTTGCGCAAAATGCCTTTTAATATCATAGCCTATTCTTTTGAATTGTTGATTATGCCGCTTCTTCTATGTTTTTCCCAGATTTATCTATTTTAAACCATACTTTTACAGAATCAACGATAACAAAAACAATAAGAGCCATCATGACTGCACTGGCACCAGCCAACAACAATTGACCTTTGGGTAAGTAAAATTGAAAAATGTTGTAGAAACCTGCCGTCATTGCAGTGACAATCATAAAACAAAGTGGGACTAAAGTAACCCATAAGTATCGTCTTTTACCCAAGCGTAACAATATGGTCGTACCAATCGCCAACGTCATGCTGGCCAGTAATTGGTTAGAAAGGCCGAACAATGGCCAAATGGATGCGATGGAACCACCAAATATCAAGTAACCCCATGCAGCAGAGATTAAAGCACTCGTAAAGATGATACCAGGAGTCCAATGTACGTCACCAAGTGGTTTGTACACCATGCCGCCAACTTCTTGTAATAAGTAACGGCCAACACGCGTACCAGCATCAATAATTGTTAAGATGAACAATGCTTCAAACATGATGCAGAAATGATACAAGAAGGACATAAAGCTTTCCAGACCAGGAATTTTCGAAAAAATATGAGCCATACCCACGGCAAGTGATACTGCACCACCCGGCCTACCAGCAACGTTTTCACCAACCATTTGTGATAAGTGGGGAAGTTCCTGTACAGGCATCCCTAGTGTTGCAAATACTGCTGGAGCACTGTTTATGGCAAAGTAATCGGCAGGCATCAAGCTAGTTGCTGCAATCAATGCCATAACACCAATGAATGATTCCGCAAGCATTGCCCCAAAACCGATTGGCAAAATTTCACTTTCATTGGTAATCATCTTGGGTGTTGTACCAGTTGCAATGATGGAATGAAATCCAGAGATTGCACCACAGGCAACAGTGATACAAACAAAAGGCCAAACAGGGCCAGGAACAACCGGACCGCCGCCATTAATAAATTGGGTGAATGCCGGCATCTGGATTTGAGGTTGCACAATGATAATCCCCAAAGCCAAGGCACCGATGGTACCAATTTTCATGTATGTACTCAAATAATCACGTGGAGCTAATAAGAGCCATACTGGAAGTGCCGCTGCGATAAATCCATATACAGGAAGGATAATATCTAATTGTGTGCGGGTGAGAGTAAAGAATGATGCCCAAGAAGATCCTTCAATCCAAGCTCCGCCAAATACAGCAGCAATAACCATAACAACACCAACAAAGGATGCTTCGCCAATGTGATTAGGGCGTAGATAGCGCATGTAGACGCCGATAAAAAGTGCAATTGGAATGGTTGCCCCAACGGTGAATGCACCCCAAGGACTGTTAAACAATGCATTTGCCACGGCAATCCCCATACCAGCCATTGTGATAATCAGGATGAAAATGACGGCAATAGCAGCTGCTAAGCCAGCATTTTTACCAATCTCAATCTTAGCAATTTCTGCGATGGATAAACCATCATGTCGAATTGATGCAAAAAGAATAATCATATCATGGACTGCGCCGCCAATACAGGCACCAACAAGTAACCAAATCATACTTGGCAAATAACCGAACTGTGCTGCAAGTACCGGACCAACAAGTGGACCAGCTCCTGCAATAGCGGCAAAATGATGTCCAAACGTTACCCATTTATTCGTGGGCACATAGTCGTGCCCATCTTCATGTACAACGGCGGGAGTCGGGCGATTGGAATCAAGAGCTAACACTTTCGCCGCCATAAAGGCGCCATAATAACGATAGCAAATCATTAATACTAAAGCCGAAAAAATAACAAGATAAAGGCCATTCATAACCATAAGACTTACCTCCTTAAATTTACTGATTTTGTCTATTTACAATATTAACAATAATACAAAAATATGACTTTCTCAATAAAATTCATATGAATGGTCTAAATTGATGGTTGAATAGAAATTATTGAGGAGTGTATGGTAGTGTGCATGGACGTTCCATAAATAAATTGTTTAGCTTCTACCTGATTGCTCCACTACTGACGCTGTTTTCAGTTTTTGTGCCAGACATGCGAAAAGAGGCAAAGCTCCATGCCTTGCCTCTTACTTTAAACCCAAGATATCTTTGATCTCTTTAATTTGACTTTTACTGACTGGTATTTCAGCTCCACTATCACCCTCGACTTTGAGCCAGTATGTACCTTTAAACCACGGAACCACTTCTTGCACTTTATCCATATTTACAATGTAGCTTTTGTGGACCCGCACCAAATTCGTCTGGTTCAATCGTATTTCTAATTCTGTTAATGTGCCCCCATAACCAAACTCACCACAATTGGTCACCACAGTAACAATACCTTTATGGGTATAAGCATAAATCAAATCATTATAATGAACCATGATAATTTTCCCATTTCTTTCTAGAGGTATTTTTTTTACACTAATTTTTGTTTTACTCAGGGCAATATCCATACGTTCGGTCGCTGCCAACCATTCATCAAGGCGATAATTTTTGAGACGCTCCACTGTCATATGAATTCGTTCACTCTCAAAGGGTTTTAGAATATAATCCACCGCTCCCACTTCAAAGGCTTGTACTGCATATTCATCATAGGCCGTCGCAAAGACAAGTAGGGTTTGAGGAACTACAGTCCGCAAGACAACAGCCGTCTCCAAACCATCCATTCCCCGCATTTGTACATCGAGGAATATCACATCGGGCCTCAGCTCCGCTGCCATACTAATCGCCGCAGCCCCACTATCAGCTTCACCAACGACGATTATGTCATTTTCCAAGGACAACAGGTATTTTAATTCATCCAGGGCTGGACTTTCGTCATCCACACTTAAAACCCTAAGCACACTCATCTTTCCCATCCCCTATCTTTTTGGGTATCCGCACGGTTACCGTTGTGCCACTACCAAGAGTACTCACAATGGATAAGCCATAACTGACTCCATATTGTCCTCTGAGACGTTCATGCACATTGGATAAGCCAATACATTCCACGGATGATGCTGCAATGGGGCACTGTTTTTTCACATCCATACCAACGCCATCATCAATAATATTAATGATAATATCTTGATCAACGGCCATGACCTGTATCATAATCCGTCCGCCATTTTCCTTGGGCTGCAGCCCATGTTTGATAGCATTTTCTACCAGTGGTTGAATGGTCAAAAACGGAATGAGATATTTCCCGAGTAATGGGGAAATATCTTCTTCAATCATCAATTTATCCCCATGACGGGCCTGCTCAATCATTAAATAGGCCCGTACTTGCGCTAATTCCTCACTAATTGTAATCGTACGTCCCGTCTTGTGCAGGGTATAACGGAATATGGTACCCAACTTAATCAATAATTCTCGCGCTAAATCTGGTTTTGTACGTACGAGAGAGGTAATGGTATTTAGTGTATTAAAGAGAAAGTGAGGATTAATTTGAGCATACAGTGCTTTTAGTTCAGCTCGCACCACTAGTTTTGCCTGACGATCAATTTCCGTCAATTCCAGCTGTGTGGAAAACAAATGAGCTACACCTGCCGCAAAGACCACATCGGCCTGCCCAACCCCGCTTTTCCGCGTATAATAAAGTTTTAGCGTACCGATCACTTGATTGTCCCGTTTTAGAGGGACAACAACCCCACTGGCTAGTTTACAATTTGTACACGAGCAACCAATTTCAATGGGGCTTTGGGCAATATACATTTCGCCACTAGACAAGACCTGCCGTGTAGAGATTGTCAAGGCCAACGTCTCAGGAGAATGATGGGCGGCCTCCACGCCAATGAACGCCAATACCTGCTCACTATTGGTAATGGCCACCGCCTCATACCCACCAGCGTCAAAAATAATTTTGGCCGTAGCCTGGGCGGATTTACCATCAAGTCCGTGCCTGAGATAAGGCAATGTTTTCGTCGCAATATCAAGAGCTTTATGAGATTGCTCAGCCCCTACCTGCTCTTGCGTATACATGGCCGTTTTAATAATCAGCATAAAAATCGCAACCCCAAGAGCATTAACAACAATCATAGGTATGGCAATGGCGTCCACCAATTCTCGCGCCAAATCATAGGGACGCGCTGTCAGTAAAATAATCCCCATCTGGAGTATTTCGCCGACAACGCCGGCCACTAAAGCTACCCACCAAGGAATTATTTTTTCTGGATAGTAACGTTGAACCATTCCAGCCAGTAAGCCCTCACAAATATTAGCAAGGCCACAAGAGAAAGCCGTAAAGCCCCCCAACAAATAACGATGTCCACCGGCAATGATCCCCGCTGAGACTCCCATAACAGGGCCACCAATAAATCCTGCGGCCATAACACCAATCACGCGAGAATTGGCCAAAGCATCTCCCACTGGAATGCCCGAATAGGTTCCCAAAATACCGATTAAACCAAAAACAAAGGTTATGGCTGCCTTTTCCCTCAAACTCCCTTGACGATAAATCATCCGCCTAAAGATTGCAAATTGAGATATTACAAAGGCTAATGTGGCAGCAACACTCATCCGTTGTACCATTTCCCATAACAAAGAACTACCCATTAGCATCACATCACCTCATATCCATACCATTGAAGTACATCTAAAAAAATCATATCATTTTTTCAGAGGGCAAGCAACACCTTAGAAATTCCTTTTTAGGCACTGCCTTAGATTGTATCTAAGCTTTTTGTGATATAATAAATAAACTATCTAAAAATCATAAAGTTGGTGCATTATGTTACAAACTGATATTGCTACATTGATTGCGCGTGAACTAGGCGTAAAAGTTTCCCAAGTCATCGCTACTATTACCCTCTTGGACGAAGGAAATACCGTCCCATTTATTGCCCGCTACCGGAAAGAAGCGACGGGTGAACTGGATGAAGAACAACTGCGGACAACAGAAGAACGCCTCCAATATTTACGCAACTTGGTAAAACGGCAGGAAGATATTATTGCAAACATTGAAGGACAAGGCAAATTAACACCCGAACTTACGACCGCCATTAATGGGACCACTAAATTGCAGGACCTAGAAGACCTGTACCTGCCCTTTAAACAGAAAAAGCGCACTCGTGCCCAAATTGCGCGGGAAAAGGGTCTGGAGCCCCTTTCAGACATCATCATGGCCCAACAGCTAACAATCGGTACTCCTTTGACTGTGGCCACAGCTTATGTTAATGAAGAAAAAGAAATTAATAGCCCAGAAGAAGCCCTCGCTGGTGCCCTAGATATTATTGCGGAAACCATCAGTGAACGAGCTGATATTCGCGCCCTCCTTAGAAAACAGCTCTGGCAAACGGCTGAAATTAGCACCACCCTCGGGGTTACTGAAGAAGCCGGCAAAGAATTCCTCACCTATAAAGAATATCGGGAACCTGTAAATCGTATCCCATCCCACCGTGTTTTAGCCATTAATCGGGGCCAAACAAAAGAGATTCTCAAAGTCCAGCTCATCGCGCCTCATGAAACCAATATAAACATGATTAATCGAGTCATCACTTCGAGGCCTTCTATTTTTAGCGACTGTATTTTAGCAACCATCACTGATGGTTATAAGCGCTTATTATTGCCGGCCCTGGATCGAGAAATTCGTTCTCTATTAACAGAAAATGCGGAAAAGCAAGCCATTCGCGTCTTCGGCCTCAACCTTCGACAATTGCTCCTCCAGCCCCCCTTTGCGGGACATACTGTCATGGGTCTTGACCCTGGTTATCGCACTGGTTGTAAAACCACAGTGGTCAGTCCCACAGGTGCCGTACTCATGACCAGCGTTATCTATGTAACCATGGGTGAAGGGCAAAAGGCAAAATCTGCTGAGATTGTTCTAGATGCCATCAAAAAACATGGCGTGACACTCATCGCGATTGGCAATGGCACCGCTTCCTATGAAACCGAAGAATTTACTGCCCAATTGATTGCCGCCCATAACCTACCCGTCCATTATCTCATTACCAATGAAGCAGGGGCTTCCATCTACTCGGCCTCTAAACTAGCCAAGGACGAACTACCAGACCTTGATGTCACACTACGAGGTGCAGTATCCATTGCCCGTAGAGTGCAGGATCCTTTGGCCGAACTGGTGAAAATCGATCCTAAATCCATTGGTGTGGGGCAATACCAGCATGATGTCAATCAGAAAGAGTTAAGTGGCACCCTCTCACAGGTTATCGAATCAACGGTCAACCATGTTGGCGTTGAACTGAATACCGCTTCCATTGAACTGTTAAAACATGTGTCAGGAATTAATGCTACTGTGGCGAAAAACATTGTAACCTACCGGGATGAAAACGGGTCCTTTAACAATCGGGCCCAACTGCTTAAGGTGGCCCGTCTAGGACAAGCCACCTTTGTCCAATGCGCTGGCTTTCTGCGCATTAAGGAAGGCGACAACGCCCTTGATAATACACCTGTTCATCCTGAATCCTATAAACTTGCCGTTGCCATTTTAGGCAAGCTAGGTTTTACCGCCAATGACTTAAAAGATAAAACCACCTTACAAACCATTCAAGAAGCAACCAAAACAGCAAATGCTGCCACCTTAGCAGCTGAACTTGCGGCTGGCGAGCCTACCGTTCGTGATATTTTAGCGGCACTAGCCAAGCCGGGTCGTGATCCACGGGAAGATATGCCAGCCCCCATGACGCGTAAAAATATTGTTAAATTATCTGAACTAACCCCAGGCGCCATTGTGAAAGGCACCGTACATAACGTCATTGATTTTGGCGCCTTCGTAGATATCGGCATCAAGATTAATGGCCTCATCCATCGTTCAGAGCTCAGCAATAAACCCTTCCGTCATCCACTGGATATCGTCTCTGTTGGTGATATTGTGGATGTCATGATTCTCAGTGTGGATGAAAATCGCAATCGCATCGCACTAAGCTTAAAGCAAGTACCTCGCGATAAATAAAGATAAAAAAAGACTTGGCTTCGGCCAAGTCTTTTCTTATTACATGTCTCTATTTTTGTTTTTGTATTTATTCCACAAATAACGGATACCCACCACGATACCACCAACCATCAAAAGATTGATCAGCAGACCAAAAATCGATGATTCTCCCCCCATATTACTATTACCAAACAGATGCCCTAGTAGGCTACCAGCCAACATACCGCCACCAAACATACTGGCATTACGCCAAAAGCTATTGGTAGAAGATGGGGACTGGGTATTTTGCGTACTCGGGGTTGTTTGTTTTGCTGGTGCCTTATCACTATAGCTATTAGCAGGCGCAGTCGGTTGATATGACCCACTTGGAGCCGTTTGTTTGCTCGATGACGGGGTCGAAGTCGATGATTTGCTACTGCTAGAGGGGGAAGACGACTTAGCACCTGAGCTACTCACAGCAGCAAAACACAAGGTGCTCATCAGCATCACCAGCATCAATGTTAAAGCTAGGATTTTTTTCAAAACTACTATTCCCCCTTATGCACTTTCACATCTTCGGGAAAAGCATAGATAGACGATAAATTAGGCAGTTCACCTAACAAATACCGATCAATATCATGAATATCAATGAAAAATGAACAATTGATCTCCAAATAGCCCTGATCTTTATCTTTAGTCAATTTTTTTAAATGCTCACGCAGTTTGTGACATTCAGCTTCTGAAGCAGCGACATCCAAAGTCACCAATGGCACGCCATAATCCCTAAGTACATCTTGTAAACTTATTCGTTCCGACATAAAAATCTCCCTTCCTTAAGTCTAGATAGAACACAAAAAATAATATTTACCCTATCCCTATAGTATATACACAATCCTAATAAAAATGAAGTATAAAATTTTATTCTTGAATTATTCAATGCTAATAATAAAATGATAATAGGGTTGCCCACCAAAATATAGTTGCACTTCAATATCAGGAAAATCAGCTTCTAAAGATGCTACCAATTCCTTGGCCTCAGATATGGTAAGCTGGGATCCATAATACAAGCTAACAATTTCATTCTCAGGTTGTAGTAAGAATTGCACCATTTTTTTCAATGCCAACCCCACTTCAGCAGCAGCAACACTCACCCCATTATCCACCACGCCGATAAAGTTACCAGCAACTACGGTATGGCCTTCCACAATACAATCCCGCACGGCTGTTGTTACCGCCCCAGCCTTAACTTCAGCAAGGCGTCCCGTCATCCGCGCAACATTACTTAGAATATCAAGAGCAGGATCAAAAGCCACTAAGGCCGCCAGCCCCTGAGGGGCATTGGTCGTAGGTACAATCTCTACCTTATCACCCAACATTTTTTTCACTTGCTGGACTGCTAATATAATATTTTTATTATTCGGCAAAATAATATATTTTTCTCCATTTCCCCGCTTAACAGCATCAATAAAATCTTCAACCGGTGGATTCATGGTCTGTCCACCCATGATAATGCTACTGGCTCCCATTTGAATCATAATATCTGCCAATCCTTGGCCGGCAGCCACACTAATAATAGCGATGCCACTAGGCGCCTGAGAAGGGGGGGTACTCTCCAGGCGACGTTGCTGTTGATCAGCCATATTGTCAATTTTGATATCATGCAAGGAACCCCAATTCCCTGCGGCTTCTAGTACCATCCCCGGACGGGCTGTATGGATATGCACCTTCATAAATCCACTACCCTCAGCGATGACTTGAGAATTACCCATATTACTGAGATGTTTTTTTGCTTCCCCCGTACTAATACTACAATCTTTCACTAAAAACTCTGTGCAATAAGGATTAGTTAAATCCACTATCTCTTCCTGGGTAAAGATAGTCTTCAAACCATGCTCAAATTTATCTTCAGAACCAGCATAGACACCACCTAATCCTTCCAAGCATCCTGTTAAAAATACAGTCAAGCCCTTACCACCTGCATCTACAACCCCAGCCGCTTTTAAGACCGGCAAAAGTTCTGGTGTTTTCTGCAGAGCCACTTCACCAGCCTTTATGGCATGGGTTAATACATCCACCAAATTCAAGCCATCCCGCACTGCCTTATGAGCACCCTTAGCAATGCCTTTTGCTACCGTTAGAATGGTCCCTTCCACGGGCTTTGACACTGCCCGGTAGGCATATAATATACCATACTGAAAAGCTTTGCCTAGCTCTGCGGATGTGGCCTGTTCCTTACCAGCTAAGCCGCGAGCCATACCACGAAAAATCTGAGACAAAATTACACCAGAATTGCCTCTGGCCCCCATAATAGCACTATCGGCCGCCCGCTTACTTAAGGAGCCAATGTCACGATCGGTCGCCTCCCTTACAGCTCGCGCTACAGCTTGAAGTGTGAGTAACATATTAGTCCCAGTATCACCATCAGGAACTGGGAAAACATTTAAACTGTTAATATGTTCATGTTCCCGTATAAAAGCCTGGCAAGCTCCCAAAATCATGTTTCGGAAATCATTACCAGTAACCCATTGAATAGTCTCCGGCATATAAATTCCTCCCATTTGCTAACGACATCAGTTGAATTAAAGATTCTTAATAGCAATCGCCGAGGATTCCCTATATTCCATCCTCGGCAGACTAACACTATCTTTAATACAATTTATATCTATTATATTTTTTCTTGAAAAACAAGGGCGAGCAAGCCTGGTCCTAAATGGGCACCAAGTACGGCGCCAATAGCAGCTGGCACTACCGGTGTCTCAGGATACAATTCTTGTATCCGCGTTGTTATCTTTTGGCCCTCAATTGGAGCATCAATGTGGGCAACACCAATATACTCCAAATTTTGATATTTTTGTAACTCATCTAACATACGAGCAATGGCCCGTTGCTTGGTACGCACCTTATCCATCACAGCAACCTTACCATCCAACAGATAGAGCACGGGTCTGATTTGTAAAATCGTGCCAAATAATGCGGCGGCCCCACCGATGCGCCCGCCCTTATATAAATATTCTAAGGTATCAACCAGAATGAAGGTATGTGTTGCTTCAATCATCGCGTAAACTTTGTCTATAATGTGTCGAACTGCCATACCCGAAGCCGCCATGGTCAGGGCTACTTTGGCCATCTGTACCATACCAATGGAAGTTGTCCCCGAATCAATGACATGAATTCGTTCTTCATCAAGCATCTTGGCCACTGTTCTTGCCCCTTGTACAGTACCACTGAGTCCACCTGATAATGTAATAATAATAATTTCCTTCCCCGCATCAATCAGTGGCTTACATATCTCAATAAAATCACCTGGTGCCGGTTGGGATGTCTGGGGATGCCGTTTAGTATCCTTCGCAATTTTAAATAATTCTGTCGTGGAAAGCTCATTTTCAGGCCATTCTTCATCGCCTATCCGTACTTTTAGAGATACAATATGTAAATTAGGATACATGTCAATCATTTCCCTAGATACTTGTGCCGTACTATCTACAACAATGTGAATTTGGGACACAATATAACCCCTCTCAATATAAACAGGATAACCGTGTGTCGATCATTTATTATTTTTTATAACTTCCATATATACAAAAAAACTTTGCGTATACACAGCAATTATACCAATCAAAAAGGAAATCAGCAACAAAAAGCGAAGATAACAAGCACAACGGTTCTATATCCTTATCATAAAACAATACCTAAAAGGAGTATTTTATGGAAAAAAACTTGCTGTTTGCGTTAGATATTGGTACACGTAGCGTTGTTGGCTTGGTTGGTGAAAAAATAGATGATACTATTCAAATCATAGCCTATGAACGCCGAGAGCATCACACACGGGCCATGCTGGATGGACAGATCAATGATGTCCCTGAGGTCGTAAAAATCATTGCTGAAGTAAAAAATAAACTGGAAGAAACCTGTGGTAGTTTAAAAAAAGTATCGGTGGCCGCCGCTGGCCGTGCTTTACATACCATTCAATCCACAGCTGAGATTGAAACCTATGAGCGAGGCTTTTTAACAAAAAGCGATGAGCACGCCTTAGAATTAGCAGCCATCCAAGCAGCCCAACATAAATTGGCAACTTCAAATACCATCAATGACCCCACTGCTTACTATTGTGTAGGCTACAGCGTTGTCAGCTTTAAGCTTGATAATACAGCCCTGAAAACCTTAGTGGGTCAACGAGGTAAAACAACGGGCGTTGAACTCATTGCTACCTTTTTGCCAAAGCAGGTCATTGATTCCTTACAATCAGCTATTACCGCCGTTAATCTGGAAATGGCGACTCTGACACTAGAGCCCATTGCCGCCATTAATGTCCTCATCCCCCAGACCATGCGCCATCTTAATCTAGTCTTAGTTGACGTTGGGGCTGGCACCTCTGATGTGGCCATAACCAAAGACGGCTCAGTCATTGGTTATGGCATGGTACCGTGTGCCGGTGACGAAATTACGGAAGCCATTTCACAAAAATATCTCCTTGATTTCAATGTAGCTGAAAAGGTGAAACGCCAATTAAATGACCTGAAGCAAGAGAAAGTCCTCTTCAGTGATGTTTTAGGCCTTACTCATGAAGTACCTGCTAATGAGATGATCAGTACCATTGCCCAAGATATCGCTCAGCTTGCCCAGGCTATTGCACTGCAGATTATGACCCTTAATATTGCTCCTCCCCAAGCCGTGTTACTTGTTGGTGGAGGTTCCCTAACCCCCATGCTCCCTGAACTTCTTGCCCAGGCCCTTGATATTCCAGCCCCTCGGGTAGCCATTCGTCGTCCTGATACAATTCAAGGTATTACTAAAATCCCAGAAGAATTGTGCACCCCTGATGCCGTAACCCCCTTAGGCATTTTGAATCTTTCCGCTAGCCCCACACTGAACTTTATTAATGTTACCTTAAATAATCAACCCCTGCGTCTCTTCAATTTGGGCCAATTGACAATCGCTGATGCCCTCTTAGCGGCTGGAATGGATATTCGCAGCCTCCGCGGCCGACCAGGAATGGGCATAACCATCAATATTAACGAGCAAACAAAGTTTTTTTCGGGCACCCAAGGCACGCCGAGCCGTATTGAACTAAATGGTGAAATAGCCTCACTCACTCATAGTCTTAACCAAAATGATACCATCAAAATAATTAAAGGGATGGATGGTACGGTGCCCACAGTACGCGTCTGTGATATTGTGGAAGGAGCGACATCATTTCCTATTTTCATCAATGACCAGGCCTATGATATACCTCCCACACTCATCATTAACGGTACTCAGGCTGAGTATAATACCCCCTTAGTTGACAGGGATCAAGTATCCTATCACCCAGCTGTCACCTTGGATGACGTATTGGCAGTCACTGGTCATCCATTTGCGCCAATCCAATATAGTTACACCATAAACGGTAATGAACGTCTCTATAGCGTATGGCCACAATATACCATCAACCAAATGACTGCCCAGGGTTCCAGCCCTGTTACTGCTCATGATACCATCCTTATTCTGACGCCCCCTGAACCTACGATTGGCGAATTATTGGGACTGAGCGACTCTGAAGCCGACAACCTTACCCTCTTATTCAACGGTGCTAAATGTAGCATCCCACTACGCCGGGTAACGGTCACCATGAATAATGCCCCCGTACAACCTACTGACATAGCCCTGCAAGGCAGTCTTATTAATTTTTCTTCCACTGAACAGCAGCATCCCATGATTAGTGAAGTACTCCTTGCGTCGGATTTCAATCCCGGTGATTTACCGCCCGGCAGCATTGTAGCCATTCATTTAAACAAGTTACCAACGGAATATACAGCCATCGTAAAAAACGGTGATGAAGTTGATGTGATCATAACAACAATGAAACATTTTAAAAAACATTAAAGCCAAAAATAATAAAGCCCTAAAAGTCTGCTCGTCGGCATCGCCAGCTAGCAGACTTTTCTTTGAGCAAAATTCATACTGCAGGAAAAAGTAGTATTACCGCGAAATAACAATAGTATACCTATGAAAGATAGAATCATAACCTATTATGCTGACAATCTAAAGGAGCGTATACATCACCATGAATATCCAGTTATATCTCATCATCACAATAATACTCGCCCTATATCTTGCGGCCAATTATTATATTGGTTGGCGAGGCTGGCAGGCTTTAAAAATGAACTTTTCTCAGATACGTGGTGGATGTTACCTACTCATAATAAGTATGCTTTCAGTCTCTTACCCCCTCTCCCGTTTAGGTGAAGCACTGTTATCCACTACTATGATTGATAACCTCACGCTTGTTGGTTCATACTGGCTAGGTATGCTCTATTATTTATTTATATTTACCTTGCTTCTTGATCTATTACGGGCCCTTAATAAACGTTGGCCTTTTATATCGCCAAAAATACTACGTCATTCTCCTTTTATTGTCATGATCCTCTTCCTCGGCGTATTAGCTTTGATAACGTACGGCGCCTGGAATGCTCGGCACCCTGTGACCATGAATTACGAAATTACCATTCCTAAAACCGTTGGTTCTTTGCAAACACTACAAGTCGTTTTGGTCTCAGATATCCATCTAGGCACTCTCATTGATAATCGTCGTTTAACAAAACTTGTCAACAGAATTAACCAACTTGAACCTGATATTGTCCTCTTTGCTGGTGATATAATTGATGATAAAGTCCAGATTTTGATTAACCAACCCATGATCGAGAACTTGACTCGGCTAAGACCAAAATTAGGCACCTATGCTATTTTAGGTAACCATGAATACTTTGATCAAAAACCAGATGTCGTCATTGGGTATTTGGAGCAAGGTGATGTACATGTCTTGCGTGATCATTGGCTCTTAATTGCTGACAGCTTTTATCTGGTCGGGCGTGATGATCTTTCCAAAGAGCGGTATACAGGCACTAAGCGGCAGGATTTAGCTTCCATTATGACCGGCATCGACCACACATTACCCATTATTTTACTCGACCATCAACCCAATCATTTACAAGATGGCATACAGCAAGGTGTTGATCTACAACTATCAGGTCATACCCACCTAGGGCAATTTTTCCCCAATAATTTGTTAACGGACAAGCTCTATGAAGTAGACTGGGGCTATCTGCGCAAAGAAAGTATGCAGATTATTGTCTCTTGTGGTTTCGGCACGTGGGGTCCACCCATTCGCATTGGTAACCAGCCGGAAATCGTGAATATAACCATTCATTTTAAAAAACCAGAAAACTAATCATTGTTCTTAAATAAAGCCCTCCCATGAAAAGTTCTGCCATTAATGCAGAGTTTCCATAGGAGGGCTATTTTCAATGGTTACGCTGGATAATCTCTACGTTACTATTTTCCCCTAAATAGACTTCAATATTTTTCAAGGGCACGGGCTTACTAAAGAGATACCCTTGTACTTCATCACAACCATATTGTTGCAACAGCGCTAATTGACTTTCCGTTTCCACACCTTCCGCCGTAACGTGGAGGTGCATGGTTTGGCCTAGAATCACAATGGTTTTTACAATTGAAGCACTTTCCAATGAAAATTCTGCGTCCTGAATAAAGGATTTATCAATTTTCAACGTATGAATTGGCAATTTTTTTAAATTTACTAAGGAAGACTGACCCGTACCAAAATCATCCATAGCAATACGGATTTTCATTTTTCCCAACTCTTTCATGGTCTCAATGGCTGATGTTATATCATATAAACACAAGGTTTCTGTAATTTCCAGTTCTAGCAACTGAGGTGGAGCACCAGTTTTTTCTAAAATTTCTCTGATTGTTTCTAAAAGATCACCATGATAAAATTGTTTGGCCGAAAGATTCACTGAAATCGTCATGGGATGTCCGGTATCTTGCCATTTTTTGATTTGCTGGCAAGCAGTCGCGAGCACCCAAGTTCCTAGGGGAACAATGAGCCCCGTTTCTTCAGCGAGAGGAATGAATCTATCAGGAAAAATCAATCCTCGCTCTGGATGTTGCCAACGCACCAAGGCCTCCACGGACTGAGTCTTCCCTGTTTTAATATTGACGCGGGGCTGGTAATAAAGAACTAACTCATCTCTGCCGAGGGCATCTCGCAGGTCCCGTTCTAAGTTGAGTCGGCTTAAAATTTGGCTGGATAGTTCTTCCGTATATAGATGATAACTATTTTCACTTTTTTCTTTGGCTTGGGCCATTGCAATATTAGCATTTTTTATTAAGATACTAATGTCATAACCATGATCAGGGTACACTGCAATCCCAACGCTACCTGTTAAGACAAAATCGTAACCATCAACTTGAAATGGCTCACTGCAAGCACCAAGCACCACCTCTGCGATTTTTTCTATATATCCTTTCCCTTCAGCTGGCGGTTGATAAATAATGATAAATTTATCAACGCCCATGCTGGCAATATGACAAACCATATCAATGTTTTTTAAGCGATTAGCCATTATTTTCAGTAAATTATCACCGGAGTCATGGCCAGCAATATCATTGACAATTTTAAACCCATCCAAATCTAACATCAGCACCACTGTTTTATGATTTGTTACCAATAGCTCACCAAAATTATCTTTGATAAAATTCCGATTGTGCAGTCCTGTAATCGGTTCATGATAAGCTAGATAAGAAATTTTTTCTTGCTGTTTTTTCTGTTTTTGAAGTTCCAGCTGGAGAGAATCATATAAGCGGGCATTATCAATACTTAAGGATGCCATGTTGGCAAACTGTTCCAGTATGGCCTGTTTCTCTGCAGTAAAGATTTTTTCACTATCGTCTGAATAGGTTAATCCTAAAACAGCGATCATCCGCCCCTCACTATAAATGGGTACACCGGCCATTGCTCCCATCCCAGTGCAATCAACTCCTGGGACTTTCTTCGGCCAAGCACTATAATTGTCAACGATAATACTATGACCTTGCTGCAATACAGTCCCAGACAAGCCTTCCCCTCGCTTGATGACAATGCCAATATTTTTATTATGAAGACCACTGCCCGCTTTTAATTCTAAGTATTCTCCCGTAGGATTTACCCAATAGATGAAGGCCTGAGCTGACTCTGCCAAACCTGCTGCGGCCTCAATGATTGTTTGGAATAAAGCATTCAGATCCATACGTTTTACTAGTGTCAATGTTACCCCGAATAATGCATTCAGATAAGAGTTTTTTGTAATCAACAATTCCTCATTTTCCTGCAATAATTCCTGATTTTTTCCCAAGCTAGTTACCTGTTGACGTAATTCTTCTTCGAAGGCACTTAGTTCTTCGTAAGCAGCCGCAAGGTCAGAATTCGTTTTCGCCAATTCGTGATTTTTCCGTTCATATCGTACTGTATGACGTTGTATGAGATAATACAACATCATTCCTGTTAAGGCTATAAAAATCCAACCCTTAAAGATTGAAATTTGCAAAACGGCTTTTGTATCTTTAACCATAAAGTTTAATAAGCTATCGGAAAAAAATATCCATAGACTGGCAACACTAGCATATAAAATGGTAATACGAAAAGAATCTTTATTGAACGATGTACGCATACTCTCTCCCCCGCCCTTGCTTGCTTTTCCACCTCACTTTTAGTTCGACTCTTTCTGACAATCATCCTCTTTTTTATTAATAAAATCAATAAAAAGCCCATTCTGCAATCAGCAGAATAGGCTTTTTGTTAAACTTTAAACATTCCTACTATCTTTTGTAAGTCTTCTGCCATATTCGCTAAGGATTGACTCGCCGTCGCGATTTCTTCCATAGATGCAGCTTGTTCTTCCGTGGCCGCTGATACAGTTTCTGTTTGCTCAGCAATGTTTTTACTGGCCTTATCAATTCCCTGTACACCAGTTACCATATTTTGCATTCCATTCGTTATTTGTTGGGTAGATGTAGATATTTCCTGTATCTGAGTTGATATTGCTCTAATCATTTGAATAATGGCACGAAAACTATTTCCTGCTAAATTTACAACTTCTGACCCTGTACTCACTTCCTTTTTCCCTTCATCCATAAATAGTACTGCATTATTCGTTTTTTGTTGTATCTCTGCAATTAAGGTTGCAATTTGTTTGGCAAATTCTTGAGACTGCTCAGCCAGTTTACGAACTTCATCGGCAACAACAGCAAAACCTCTGCCACTTTCTCCCGCTCTAGCTGCTTCAATGGCTGCATTTAATGCTAACAGATTAGTTTGTCCAGCAATCCCTGCGATGGCTTCCACGATTTGACCAATCTGCTTTGATTTTTCTTCTAAGTCACCAATTACGTTGGCAGTCGCATTCGTTTTTCCTTCAATGACATCCATTTGATTGACGGCTTTTTGTATGGAATGCTCACCCTCGTTAGCCGCTTGCTCTGCTTTTTTTATTGCGTCAGAAACGATCAATGCATGATCGGCAACTTGTTGGATCTCTTGCCCTATACCCTCAACAACTTGCACTGTAGAATCCACAATTTTTAGTTGTTCATTCACTCTTTCCGCTACTTCCGTAATTGATCCCGCAACTTGATTGGACGCTTGGGCGGACTGTTCAGCGCTAGCCGTCATTTCTTCAGAAGAAGCTGCGATCTGTTCAGAGTGTTTTGCTAAATCTGATACAATATTACGCATTTTATCGATTGTCTTATTCACTTGATCGGCTAACTGCCCCAGTTCCCCTGATGCGCTAATTGAAATTTTCTTGCGTAACTCTCCGTCCCCTAAATATCCAATAAAATCCATAATAATTCCAAGATGCTGCAACATACTCTTCAATATGATCCATGATACTATTGATAAAAGTATGGCCAATGAAAATAAAATAAGTAATGAGGATGTTAAACTCTGATAAAAATTTTCCAGAACTTCCTTCTTTGGTACATTTACGACAACCGTCCAGCCCGATGATGGAACTAATTTTGCTGCTGCAATATTTCTTTCCCCTGTCTCATCAGTTATTTCACCGGCTACGATAGAGGGGTCTTGTAGTAACGCTCCTATCTCTTCAGAAATTGTTTTGCCCGCAAGTACTAGTTCTTTATTCTTATGAGCGACAAGTTTACCCGAAGGTGCGATGATCTCAGCATATCCACTCTTACCAATCTGTTCTCTACTGATCATATTTTGCAAATAATCGACCTCAACGCCTTGGATCAGCATACCAGTTACTTTATTATCCTTTTTTAGGGGATAAGCAAAAACAACGGCCACTTTCCCTGTATCTGTAGATATAATGACATCACTAATTTGAGCCTGTCCAGTGGTCATTAAGGTCTTAAAATAAGCACGATCAGCACGACTTGTACCGATTGATTTTACATTATAAGGATATGAATTAACAATTGAGCCATTAGCATCCGTAAGTTGTAGGGTATAAACCCCTGGAATGGCTTTAAAAAAATATTCTAGTTGGGCTTGCTTGGCCGCAAAATCGCCTTTTTCAATCATTGGGTTGACTGATATTGCCGAACCTGTACTCTGTATACAAGAAACGTAAGCATCAACAGCATCTGAGAGTTGTACTGCTTGATTATGTAAATTGACCTTACTGTCTCCGTTCACGGACTTATGCAAGGAATATAAATATGTTCCACTAAGCAATATTCCTGTAGCAAAAATCATCCCCACTAATAATCCAATTATTTTTGCTTTTATACTCATTTTACTCCTCCTAGTTTGATTTTCCTTTTTTCCCATTGTGTGTTAATTCGCCAAAAATGTGCCTATCCCTTGCTTATTTCTCCCGATCCTAGGGTTTATTTACTTATTAAATCAAGACTTCCTTCACATCAGAATTGGAATCATCACACATATATAGCTCCCATCACTCAATGTATAGTATTGATATTTTCCACATATACTGATTTCTACCGATAATTTCTTCTCTTAAGCAGGAAAGTTAGCCTGTATTGTATAATTAAATAGTCATATGTAAAATAAATTAGTTTCTGCAGTGGAATAAGTCCTACCCCACTGACATAACAAGTCTGACCTTCATAGGATATTGTATTTTGAGAGGAGTTTATAACATGACCTTAATCAACGAAAATTATTTAAAATTACCAGGTAGCTATTTATTTGCAGAAATAGCCAAACGGGTAACTACTTTTAAAGCTGAATTTCCAAAAGCAAATATTATCCGGCTGGGTATTGGTGACGTGACCAAACCCTTAACACCGACAGTTATTGAGGGTTTGCACAAAGCTGTTGATGAAATGGCCCACGCTGAAACCTTTAGAGGGTATGGCCCCGAACAAGGCTATACTTTCTTGATCGAAAAAATCATTGCCAATGACTATGCACCCCGGGGTGTTCAGCTGAACGTAGACGAGGTTTTTGTCAGCGATGGTTCCAAAAGTGATGTGGGTAATATTCAAGAACTCTTCGGCGTTAACAATCGAGTGGCTATTACTGATCCTGTATATCCTGTATACCTGGACACGAATGTCATGGCCGGTAGAACTGGAGACTTTGCTAATGGATTCTTCGAAAATGTAACCTACCTACCCTGCAATGCTGAAAACAACTTCATCCCTGAATTGCCAACAGAAAAAGTAGATCTTATCTACCTATGTGTCCCTAACAATCCTACAGGTACGACACTATCCAGAGTAGAATTGAAAAAATGGGTAGATTATGCCAAAGCTAACGGCTCCATCATTTTATTTGATGCCGCTTATGAAGCCTATATTCAAGACCCAGATCTTCCCCACAGTATTTATGAAATTGAGGGTGCCAATGAAGTGGCTATCGAATTCCGGTCCTTTTCCAAGACTGCTGGTTTTACTGGCACTCGTTGTGCCTTTACCGTTATACCTAAAACAGTAATGGGCCTTACGGCCTCAGGTGAAGCCCATCCCTTAAACAGCCTGTGGAACCGCAGACAGACTACGAAATTTAATGGTACGCCATATATCATCCAGAAAGGTGCAGAAGCCACTTATACACCTAAAGGGCAAGCTGAAATCAAAGCCATTGTCAGCTATTATATGGATAATGCACGAATTATCAAAGAGGGTCTCGATAGTATTGGTCTTGAAACCTTTGGTGGCGAAAATGCTCCTTATATTTGGCTCAAGACACCAAAGGGCATGGACTCATGGGCTTTTTTTGACAAACTGCTCAATGAAACACATATCGTTGGCACGCCTGGCACAGGATTTGGCCCCTCTGGGCAAGGTTATTTCAGATTAACAGCCTTTGGTAACAAAGAAGCTACAATTGAAGCAATCGAAAGAATTAAAACCCAACTAAAATTATAATTGCTAATACTACATATGTTTAATTAATTATTTTTAATGGCAAATACAACAAAGGCACAACGTCCCAATTACGGTCGTTGTGCCTTTGCTATCCCTCGGTCCCTTTATTCGTTCCCGTTCCTCTCATTTTTCACTGCAGCTTTATATAACTTCCGATTATTCAGTAGCCAGACTTTCTCGGAAAGTTTTCCCTCTTCCACATTTTCCAGTACATGCTGCATATCATACATCCTCGCATCAATGATATCGAGATAATGCAGTATTTCAGCCTCAGGGATCATGGGCCGTTTGGGACTGCCAAAATCAGGCTCATAATGATGAGATAAAATCATATGCTGCAAGAGTAAGGACACTTCCGGGTCAGCCCCCACTAGTGTCGCTGTCTGATCAATCATTTTGATGCCTTGAACAATATGGCCTAGCAGCTCTCCTTCGATGGTATATTCTGATACAATCCCCAGTTCACTAGCATTCATTTCGGCGATTTTGGCAATATCATGGAGAATAATACCTGCAAATAACAAATCTTGATTTAACCCTGCATATATTTCGCTAGCTTTTTCCCCCATTCTGAGCATTGTCATAATGTGATACATCAGACCTGAACGCACCGCATGGTGATTGAGCTTAGCGGCCGGATACAGCAATAGTTTTTCTTTATTCGCAACAATAATACTGTTAACAATCTTGCGCATATCCTGATTTTTAATTCTAGCAATATACCCTTCAATCTCCCCATACATGAATTCTGGGCTAAAGGGCGCTACGGGTACAAATTCTCCGATATCCAACTCGTCGTCAGCCGTCGTCACTCTAATCTTATCAATCTTAAGCTGCAATCTGCTTTGCCACTCATTAACGGAACCTCTCACCTTTACTAAGGTATTGGGAACATATTGCTTCTCATCCTCGTCACTACGATCCCAGATCTTAGCATTTATTTCACCAGTCTGATCAACTAACGTTAAATCAAGGTAGCTTTTATTGTTACTGCCTGTTTTGCTGTCAGCGACCTTCACTAAAAAAAAGCTCTGAACACTGTCCCCAGCTTGTAATTGCTTGATTTTTTTATTCTCCATTACCGACACTCCCATACTAAATATTACTTTCTATTCTGGTTGCTTGTAGTAAGCACTGGTAGATTAATATTATATTTCATACACACCATACGAATAAGCACTGTAACAACAAAGCATAAATACATTGCCCCATTTCCTGGGAGCAGTGGTTTTGCATAAAAAAAGCATACGGCACCAATAATCGAGGCGACCGCATAGACATCTTTTTGAAATATTAAGGGAATATCTCTCACGAAAACATCCCTTATCGCGCCTCCACCCACCCCCGTCAATACCGCCATCATAATCGTCAGAAATAATCGATTGTATTCATAGATAAAAGCTAGATTGGCGCCTGCTGCCGTAAAGGCTCCCAAACCAATGGCATCACAAATCAAGATTGTCTTATTTAATTTATTCAGTCCTTGATAAGCAAAACATGCAATAATTGCTGTAAGCAAACTGATAATCGTTGACATGGGAAATAGAAACGCTGTCGGCGGCGTGATGCCAATAAAAATATCCCGAACAATACCTCCCCCTACAGCAGTGGTCAGTGCTAATATAAATACACCAAAAACATCCAGTTTCTTTTGTATTCCAACCAAAGCACCCGCCGCGGCAAAAGCTATTGTTCCAATAATTTCAAATATATTTAGCACTTCCAAATTCATTACTCCTTATAAGCTAAGAGATACCACCGTGCCCTTAATCTGCATCATTATCCACATTGTCCATAATTCTCCAACTAATGGCATTAACAGAAGACTCCATACTGAGTCGACTGACAATCTGCTCCATGGATTTATCCGTACGCTTGCTGGCAATAAATTGGGCAATAACTTCCACCATCTCAGAATTTTCTATATCCTCACTATGAATAGCCCTGAGCATTAAAGGTTCTTCATGGACTACATGTAAGATCATGGCCCGCACATTGACTTCTCCCTCCGCACGGCATACCGTACGGAAAAAATACCGCACCTCAGTATCCTCCATGAGCATGGGTCTGGAATTAATAATACGTGCCACCGGTCTAAGCAATACATTCGCAGCTAAAATTGCCACAACACCCAGCCCAGCATGCACGAGAAAGCCCATGCCTGTCAGTGTCCCTACAGCAGCTACACACCACATGGTTGCTGCCGTATTCATGCCACGCACATTAAGCCCATCCCGCATAATTACCCCGGCCCCCAAAAAACCAATACCCGTAACAACCTGGGCCGCAATTCGTGTCGGACTTACTTCATGGGGAGTTAATAACCCTAACATCACAAATAATGATGACCCTATACAGACTAACGCATTGGTTCGAATACCTGCCATACGTTGTCGTCGTTGACGTTCAAAACCAATCACTGTGCCAAAGATTAATGCCATTCCCAGGCGCAATGTAAAATCACCTAATTCCATACTTTTCACCCTCGCTGTGTTTCTACTTAGAGATCCATACTATTCTACCCAACTCTAGTCAATAACTTCCAATATGATCTTTGCCCCTACTGATACAAATATTATTTTACTACTTCCATATCAAAGTAATAAAATCCTGCCTCAAAAAAAGCAAGAGTAATCTGCGATTTGCAAATTCCTCTTGCTATGTTCTGATGATACAACACCGGTCACAATCTCCTGGTTCATTGATAATTACACCCAACCATCAATGAACCAGGACTAGATACTATTATTAATATTCTAATCCTACCCATTCTTTTTAGCAACAACACCAGTAGGTTCTGTTGCATCCACATGATTCAGTAGGGCATTGAGTAGGATTGCCATAATACTCCCCATGGTAATACCACTGTTTAAAATGACTTGTAGTTCTGCAGGGAATTTCTGATAAATAGTTGGCACCGCTAGGGGCATTAAGCCAATAGCAACACTAACAGCCACCACCATCAAATTATGATTGTTTCCAAACTCTATTTTCGAAAGGGTTTTAATGCCACTGGCCATAACCATACCAAACATGGCAATGCCTGCACCGCCTAGCACTGGCGTGGGGACAGACGCAACAATGGCTGCTGCTTTTGGAAACAGCCCAAGCAGCACTAAGATCCCACCTGCGGCAGCTACCACATAACGGCTCTTTACCCGAGTTAAGCCAACAAGGCCAACATTTTGCGCATAGGCTGTATAGGGAAAAGCATTAAAGATACCACCTAGCATGGTGGAGAATCCGTCTGCCCGCAGCCCACGGGTCAAATCATCCTGACTAATGGGTTTATCAACGATCTCACCGACAGCAATAAAATCACCCGTTGTTTCTGTCATCACAACTAACATGACGAGGGTCATAGCGATAATGGAACTAAGATCAAAAGTTGGCATACCAAAAGCAAATGGTGTCGTCACGCCAACCCAAGCCGCCGTTGTTACACCCGAAAAATTGACCAATCCGAAAGGAATAGCAATAACCACACCAGCTACCAGCCCCAATAACACTGCAATGTTACTTAGGAAACCTGTAAAGTAGCGATAAAAAAAGACAACCAATGCTAAAACAAGGAAGGCCAAACCGATGAACTGTAAATCGCCAAAATTCTTTGCCCCAGGGACACCACCACCAGCCCATCGCACAGCAACTGGTAATAATGAAACTCCAATGATGGTAATAATTGAGCCCGTCACTACTGGTGGAAAAAAGCGAATCAAACGACTAAAATATGGACTCACTAAAAATGTAATAAGACCAGCTACAATAACTGAACCATAAATGCCTGTTAAGCCATAGGATTTTCCAATCAAAATCATTGGGGTTACCGCCGCAAAAGTGACACCTTGAATAATGGGGATTTTTATACCCATTTTCCAAAATCCTAAGGTTTGAATCAATGTTGCAAGGCCGCACGTAAATAAATCTGCATTAATTAAGTAAATCAGTTGCTCTTTATCGAGCCCCAAGGCATTTCCCAGAATTAATGGCACTGCTACGGCACCTGCATACATGGCTAATACATGTTGCAAACCATATAAAAACAATTGACCTAAAGGTAGTACTTCATCTACAGGATGGATATTTTTTGAGACACTCATTACTTTATTCCTCCCTCTCCATTTTATGGAATATAAATCCAATTTGCAATTTTACTTGCACCAAATTGATTCAAAAGACTTTTAATTTCTTGCATAGCAAGCAGAGCTTGTGTAAATTTTAAACGCAACTTAAAATGTAACAGACTATGGGATGTTTGGAAAATAGGGATACGATTCAAAGTAAATAACCCACAATTTTTCGTGTCACGTCCTAAGTTGATTGTAAAAGCAGCTCGATAACCAGCTTGCTTCGCCAATTCTATGGTTCTCGGATCATAAGCACCACCTGGGTACGCTAAATATTCGACTTTTTCCTTAAGCCGCCACTCTATCCCTTCTCGGGATTTTATCAACTGAGAGAGAACCTCCTCATCGGAAACATTGGCTAATAACATATGGCTCAACGTATGGGATTGGAAGTTGAAACCATTATTATGCATTTCTCTTACTTGTTTCCAACTTAGATAGCGACCATTATTGCCAACAAAATCTGTTATCACAAATATTGTGGCCTTCAAATTATACTTTTGTAATATGGGATAAGCCACATTATAATTATCCACATAACCATCATCAAAAGTGATCAGGACTGGATTGGGGGGAAGTTCGGTACCATATTGCAGATAATCAACTAACTGATTGGGGGATATGGTAGTATAACCATTATTGTATAAATATTCCATTTGGGCATCAAATTCTTGAGAACTGAGTGTTAAGGCATTATGGGCCTCATTATTTATTTGATGATAATTTAGAACGGGAATACCCGACAATACTGAGGACAGTATATAGTTTAAACTTGTTAATAAAACAATGATCGTCAATACGATCCACATGACAACCTTCTTTTTTAATGGTATTAACATATAAGCTCCTTCTTATTTTTTTGAGTTAATGATAAGGTCACTATAAAGAAAACTTGGTTTCGACCAAGTCCTCAGACGAAGGTCGAAGCCTTAGTTGCCCTTACTTGGAATCAAGAAAGTGATATACTTTCTGATTCCGTAAAATATATTTTTACACAATAAATATATTCCTTTTTAAGAAAAAACTTGGTTTCGATCAAGTCCTCAGACGAAGGTCGATAACAGTGCTTGTTCTATATTCAATTATTTGGTGCATCCCTCTATAATATACTGAACTGCTTATTAAAACAATATGATCATAAAAGTAAAATATAGTAATCCCTGTCAAGGGGAAAGTGTCAAGGGGACAAGTACATTGACAAAGTGTCAAGGGGACAAGTACATTGACATAAAAGTAAAAAGTATGCCTCTTTTATAAAGGAGCATACTTTTCACTTTTATGATTTAGGGGTTAAGAGTCCAAATTATTTTTCACAGCCCCGTTTTGTAACATACACATGAGTCTCAGTTGGCGATTTTTTTTCCACGCGACCAACTAATTTACCATCCGTTAACTCAGCTTCTAGCCATGGGGGAATATGATTGCAGAGGATTTCTAAACTATAAAAATTCCCTTTGCCCAAAACAGGTAGCAGAACCTGTTTGGATGTAATACCATTACCATTTTCTTGAACTTCTTTAATGGATATATAGAAATCTCCATTTTCTCGTTCCACTGGAACAGGGATTTTTAGACTTGGCGCTACCTCTTTAGTAACGAGTTTATGTTCTTCTTGTGCTAATACATAATCGAGAAATGCTGACGGTGCACCTTCAAACTCCCAAATACTGCATTGCAATTTTTCTAATTCAAAATAAGGTACACCTACAACAGTTCCACCAACAAAGATCTTACAATCACCTAAAAATAAAATAATATCAGCCATCTGTTTACGTAATCCAGCTAAGCCGCCTTCCCGATTCAAGGAAATTTTTTGTTCTCGAATGAGTTGCCAAGATCCTTGTTCCTGTTGATAAACTACAATAGTGCTCGCGTCGTATATTGGACTAGTCGCGCCGTTTTCGCCAATACATACTGCAATCTCCTGAGCCACATTAGTCCCTCCTTTCACTTATTTAGTAATCCCCTTTAGATTTCTAACCGAGCGACAGGAGTACCACCTTCAATATGTTCTTCCATAATGGCTTCTATATCATCAGCGGTGACCGACCCATACCAAACATTATCAGGATAAACGACAACAATGGGACCTTTTTCGCAAATACCGAAACAGCCGGTATTGGAAACAAATACTTCGCCGCCTAGATCCCGTTCCTCAATCTCCTCCATAAATTTCATGACAAGATCCACTGCATCTTTGGAATGGCAATACCCCTTTTGTTGTCCATTTATTCGGGAGCTAGTACAGACAAAAATATGTTTCTTTGGTTTATTCATAGTTAGTTTTTCATCCTTTCAAATTGCATTTTTTAATCGTAATTGATCCACAGCATATCCTAAGCCCTCTTCGATTGTATAACAATACTCCACACTCATAATACCTTCGGATGCTAATCTTTTTTGCCCATTGTAGCCAATCCGCATGGTTAACACTGCATCACAATCACGTATGGCTTTTATGGCAGCCTCTTTCTGACCTTCTTCAGAATCACACTCAGCAGCACTGGAACAATATTGAGCTGTTTTACGTGTCTCGATGAGTTGAAACTTTTTACCTGTACCCTGATAAATCAGTAGTTCTGTGGCATGACCAAAATGTTGATCCACCAGTTTACCATGCTTAGAGGTAACGGCGATTTTATATTCCTTACTATCCTTACTATCTTCCACGGCAGCAGCTACTGGATCGGGCTTTGTCATACGAAATTCGTTGGACCGGTCATTGCCGAGTAAACCAATGGCATCGGCTCGACACTGCTTACAGTGTCGCATTTGCTGCACATCAAGTTCACAGAGATCACGCATTTCATTAATTTCTTTCATGCTGGTTTGGGGAAATTGTTCAAAAACGCTGCCTGGCGCAGGGATGAGAGGCATAATATTGGTGATAAAAACGCCTAGTTCTTTCATCTTTTTCACAACGAGGGGAATGTGCTGATCATTGATACCCTTGACCATAACAATGTTGATTTTCACTAGTATGCCATGGGCAACTAAATAGGCTATACCTTCTAGCTGATTTTTCAGTAGAATGGCTGCGCCTTCTACACCAGTGTAACTTTTCCCTTCATAATTAACAACCTTATATAACTTAGCACCAATCTCTGGATCAAGACAGTTCACTGTTACCGTCACATGGTTAATACCAAGTTCCACCAGTTCATGGGCATATTTGGGCAACATCAAACCATTGGTTGATAAGCAAAATAAGACATCTTCACCTTTAGCCTGAATGAGTTCAATGGATTTCCGCGTAACATCCCAGTTTGCTAGTGCATCCCCTGGTCCAGCAATCCCCACTACACTTAAGTTTTCAATATTTTCTTTAACCCAAGAAAATTTTTGGCTAGCCATATCTGGCGAAAGCACTTCACTAGTTACCCCTGGTCGACTTTCATTGACGCAATCAAACTTCCGATTACAATAATTACAGCTGATATTGCACTCAGGTGCGATTGGTAAATGCATCCGCGAATATTTAGTGTGAGCATCTGCGTTATAACAAGGATGTTTACTGTTATCCATCACTTTCACCTCATTTTCCCCCAGCATTGTAGGGTAATATTAAAAATTAAAGATCTTAACTATTTTCTGTTACTAAAGGCTTTTGATAATATTTTTCATACATGGAACTCCTGTATGATTTATATTTGTTTTCCAGCAGTGTATTGGTAATCCGATCAAGTAACATCATCGTGCCAGTATAACCAACTGATAATAGCCGTTGTCCCCCTACCCGATCATGAATGGGGAATCCCAACCTGACCAAAGGTATCTCGCCTTTTTCTGTTAGATAACGACCATCTGAAGGACCAATGGCAATATTAACCTTTGCTTCCTGACAGGCAGCTAAAATATGAGCAAAATCAGTTTCAATTAATATATTGCTACTTTCAGGTGTTTCGGCTAAAGCTACTACTAATAACTCATTTAACTTGCCCACTTGACTACCTGTGGCAATAACCGCTGGGAAAACTCCATTTTCTAAACAAGTTTTGGCAACCCCATAAACCATTTCCGGTTCACCAAAAATAACAATTCGTCCTGCAAAATTATATTTATGAGAGTCAATCATTCCATCTAGTAAACGTCCACGTTCGCCGTGGAGGCTATCTGGAATAACGTTACCTGTAATTTTCTCTAATGTATTAATAAATAGATCTGTATGTTCCACACCAATAGGTATGGGGATATTGTATAAAGGAACACCAAACTGTTCTTCCAGATATTTTCCTGGAGATATAGCATCATCGATTGTAACGCCCATCTGAATGGTCGCAAGAGCTCCACCCATTTCTTTTATATCAGCAAGTTTTGTACCACCCGCACTCATTTTCGTATAGGGCTTGGAAAATGGTCGATCTAATGTATCCGAGAAATCAGGACATAATACATACTCTATGTTCATTTGCTCTAAAATTCGTTTTAATTCACGAATATCTGCCGGACTGATATTGGGAATAATAATGTTAATTTTATTATTCTTTTTAGTCGGCCCCGTTAGTTGCATAATAACTCTTTTTAGTGTAAAAAAATAACCTTCAAAATGGCTTCCACCATAACCAGGCGTCGATGCGGTAACGATAGAAAAATCTTCCATCTCACGATCGATCAGATATTGACCTGTAATTCTTTCAATATCCTCACCAATGGTTTCAGCTAAACACGTGGTAACAATGCCAACCATTTTAGGATTGTATACTTTTATAATATTATCCAATGCCAGTCTCAGATTTTTTTCGCCACCATAAATGGTGCCTTTTTCATTTAGTGAGGACGAACCTACATCAACCGGTTCATTAAAATGTTCGGCAATATGCCTACGCATGTACGTACTGCAACCTTGGGATCCATGAACAATTACCATAGACTTTTCAATCCCCTTGAGTGCTAATATACCACCCATGGGCATACACATATTACAGGGGTTTTCATTCACATCCCGAAAATTTACGTTATCTGCGCTTTTTTTAGCCATTACCTCTCACCTCACTTCCAAGGTTGGTTTTCGTCAAACTATTCCACACTGGAGAACAGACCGTGGAGTATACTTCTTCCGCAAAATTCACAGCACCTTCAAAACCGCTTAAAGGATGTTTGCGATCATGATTATGATCGATGAAGGCTACCCCTAACTTATAAGCCAGTGGCCTCTCTTTTACACCACCTACCAGTAAATTAGCGCCCTTTTCCATCATGAATTTTTCTAGTTCAGCTGGATTAGCATCGTCTAAAATGACAGTTCCATTATCAACTAAAGTGCTAATGGTGTCATATTCTTCTTGACGACCTGTTTGTGTACCAATCATAACGACATCAATGCCAATTTCACGAAATTGCTTAACGAGAGAAATAGCCTTAAATCCACCACCAACAAAAATGGCTGCTTTCTTACCTTTCAACTTAGCACGATAGCCTTTGATAATGGCTTCTACACGGTTAGTTTCCCGTGTTATGAGTTCTTCTGTCTTTTGAATCATGGCCTCATCACCCATGGCAGCTGCAATTTTTCGTAAGGACTCAGCTGTATCTTGAATGCCCAAAAAGGAGATTTGAATATAGGGAATATTGTAGAGTTCTTCCATTTTTCCCGCCAGATAAATCATGGAGCCAGCACATTGTATAATATTTAGCTTGGCTTTTGGTGCCAATTTTAAGGCCTCATAGTGAGAATCCCCGGTAAAAGTAACATTAATCTCAATGCCCATCTCCCGCAAATAATTATGAATAATCCATACTTCACCCGCCAGATTAAAATCTCCCAAGTAGTTAATGCTATGGGTTTTTTCCAACACCACGTTCTCAGCAGGTTTAATCAAACGAAGTAGAGCATCAGCTGCTGCCCTGTAGCCCGCGGATTTATTACCAATAAATCCGCTAGATTCTACAGGTATAACTTCAATATTATGCCTTTGGGAGGCAGCGGTGCAGATAGCTTGCAAATCGTCACCAATTACACCAACGATACATGTAGAATACACAAAAATCAGTTTAGCTTGGTACTTCTCCATTAAGCCATCAATGGCATCTGATAATTTTTGCGCGCCGCCAAAAATGACGTCCCGTTCTTTTAAATCAGTGGAAAAGCTACTGCGATATATCTCAGCGCCGCTGCTGAGACTACCGCGAATATCCCAAGTGTAACTAGCACAGCCAATCGGCCCGTGCACTAAATGTATCGCATCCGTAATAGGATTGAGCACTACTCTGGCTCCACAATATACACAAGCTCTTTGACTTACACAACCAGCGGAACTGTCTGTATCACACTGTAACTGCTTCTTGTTCTTACCTTTAGTAACAATAAACCCATCTCTTTCTGCAATTGTTCCTGTATTGATATCAACCATCGTACCTCTCACTCCTCTCCCAAAGACATATAGAATAAATTAAATGTAATTGCTACTATCCTAGAAGGCCGTCCCAAGGAACGTTTCCCACCCATCCCCTGCGGACAACCAATCTAGCAATTAGTACTGGTAACGAGATGACTCTTATTACATTACTAATTCAAAATCCTCATCTTTTGCATCCCGATCAGCCCGATCAAGCAAGGCATTACTGATCATCTCAACCAGTCTCATGGCACCTTGATAACCAACGATCGGCATATAAGAATGAACACTGCGATCTAAGATTGGAAAGCCAACACGTACCAATGGAACGTCTTCAGCCCGAGCAATATATTTACCATAGGTATTACCAATTAACAAATCTACCGGCTCATTCTTCATCCATTGGTGCAAGGTGAACAAATCTCCCGCACTTTTAACATTGGCTTCAATTCCAGCAGGCTCAAGTATGGCCTTAATATCATCTTCAAAGCTACCTGCCACAGAATTAGACGAACCACCTGGTGTACCTGTGAGTACATGAATGGGTTTCATCCCTAAACTAACGACTAGTTCAGTTAAACCAGTAACAATATCAGGATCACCAAAAATTGCCACTGTTTTCCCATGGAAATGAAAATGAGTATCTGTCATAATATCAACTAATTGACCACGTTCGATTTCCAATTCTTTTGGAATTTCCTTGGAAAAACTAGTGCGTAACGCCATAAGCATAGCATCTGTAGCTTTAATACCGATCGGCGTTTTCAATACGACAGCTGGAACTTTACATTTTTTATTGAGTAAATCAGCTGGATCACTGGACGCAAATCGACCAAGAGCCAAACTAAACTGTGAATTACCTGTATCTTTTAACTGTGGAACAGTTGTCCCACCCTCAGGATACATTTCGAATTCCCCAGTCATTGGTGAATCTACTACTCCTGATGTATCTGGGAACATAATAAATTCAATATCCATACTTTTTACAAGGCGTTTAATTTCCCGCATATCGCCAGGATTTACAAAGCCAGGGATAATATTAACTTGTTCTTTTTTCACAGTTTCTGTAGCTTCTGCGAAATAAGTCACCATGGCTTTGGTCATATTAGAGAAACCTGTAATATGAGATCCTACATAACTAGGGGTATTGGCATGAATAACAAATTTACCTTCAGGAACTTCAGCTGTTTTAACAATACTAGAAACATCATCGCCAATTGTTTCAGTTAAACAAGTGGTGTGGATGGCCATGACATCAGGCTTGTAAATATGAAAAACATTCTGTATGGATGCTTTCAAATTGGCACCGCCGCCAAAAACGGAGGATCCTTCTGTAAAACAACTGGTAGAGGCCATAACCGGATCGCGGAAATGACGAGTTAAATGCATGCGATGATAGGAACAACAGCCTTGTGAACCATGACTGTGGGGCAAACAAGCATGAATACCAAGAGCAGCATACATAGCGCCAATTGGTTGACATGTTTTGGCAGGATTTATCATACCGCCACTTTTACGTTCGGTTATTTCTTTTGGTGTACAATCTAACATATTATGCCACTCCTTCCTCAGTTACTGTTCCTTCTAATAGTGGTTGATCTTTCCATGGTGGTGTAATAAAGTTCCACGTAGGTGAAGCAAAACCCATACTGATATCTTTGGCAAACTGTACAGCGCCGTTAAAACCAGCATATGGTCCACTATAATCATAGGAATGTAATTGTTTGGAATTAATACCCATTTTTTGAATTACATATTTATCCTTGATCCCTGAAGTAAAGATATCAGGTTTTAGCAGTTTTATGAATGCTTCAGTCTCGAAATGATTCATATCATCGATAATGATACTGCCATCTTTCATATCAAAACTTAAACCTTCGTATTTACTTAGTGGTATTTTAGTTTTAAGTTCTTCCAATTTTTCTGGTGATACTTTTAGGCGGAAACGTTTTTCATCTTGTTCAGGCATATAGCTAGGGATATTTTTGCTATCAGCATCTGTTTTAATGGTCGGAATGACTTGACGACCTTCATAATCATCGCGATGAGCAAATTCATAACCTGCAAGGAGGGTTTCAATACCTAGTTCCGTAAATAAGTTTTGGAAATGATGACCACGAGATCCGCCAACAAAACTAAATGCTGTTTTGCCATTACAAATCTTTTTATATTGATCAAAGATAGGCTCAATGCGAGCTAGTTCACTGGCAATGACAGCCTCAGTCCTCAGAGTTAACTCTTTGTCGTCAAAATAAATAGCCATATCACGCAAGGAATCAATTGTTCCTTGGATACCAATGAAGTTAACTTTGAGCCACGGTGTACCATATTTAGTTTCTAGCATTTCAGCAATATAGTTAATGGAGCGATGACATTGCACTAAGTTCAGTTCTGCTGTATGAGCATTTTTCAGTGCTTCATAAGAACCATCACCTGTCATAACAGATACTACATGGTAGCCAATTAATTTAAGGATACGTTCCACTTCCCAGCCGTCCCCACCAATGTTGTATTCGCCCAGTAAATTGATAGGGAATTTAGCAGGAGCAACTTCCTGATCACCAGTACCAATAACCTTTTCCATTAAAATATTGTTGGCAATATGATGACCTGCGGATTGGCTGACCCCTTTATAACCTTCGCAGCTAAAGGATAAGACTTGAACGCCTTCATATTTAGCTTCAGCAGCTTTCGCCACAGCGCCCATGTCATCACCAATCAGTCCTACAGGGCAAGTCGCTGATATAGTAATGCATTTAGGATCAAAAATTGCCATGACTTCATCAATCACCTTGGCCAGTTTTTTCTCCCCACCAAATACAATATCACTTTCTTGCATATCAGTGGATATGCAGTAATTGATAAAATTCTGTTTAGGATCGTCAGATTTCGCTTTATTCCGTCGTGTATTCCATGCATAGTAGCCGCAACCGATTGGTCCATGAACAATATGCACCATATCTTTAATCGGCCCAAGAACAACGCCTTTACAACCAGCGTAAGCACAACCACGGTTGGTTATAATACCAGGAATCGTCCGAGTATTGGCTTCGATTATTTGGCTTTCCGCATCATCTCTCTTAATAAAGATATGTTTGCGGCGATTTTTTTGCACTTTAGATGGATATTGATCTAGTATGGCTTGAAGTGCCTTTTCATTCATTTCCATTGTTTCTGGGGCCTCCTTTTTCTTATACTGCAGCGTCGCCTGTTTCACCAGTACGAACACGTATTACATCAGTCGTTGGTAATACAAAGATCTTACCGTCACCAACATTATTACAGGTTTTATTGGCCTGAATGATCGCATTCACAATTTTTTCTACTTCATCATCATGGGCAATGATGTTAAACAGTCTCCGCGGAAACAAACTAGTACCCACTAAAAAATCTGTAATTAATTTTTCTGCTTCCCCAGTTTCATCCTCGCCTGCCATTAGAAGAAGTTCTTTTTTACGTTCCAAAATCAATGTTGGATTGGTTACTAGTTTACCCCGGCCTTCTACTTTTATCGCTGTAAAACCAGCTACCCCAGCTTCCACTAAGGCCTGTTTAGTCGCACCCGTTTTGTTCATACGAACAACGGCCATAATTTCCTTCATCTTCAGCCCTCCTTCTTATAGACTTGGGATACCACTTGAAATTGTATATGCTGATTCAATTGGGCTGATGAAAATCTTGCCATCACCATAAGAACCTGCATCACTGGTTCTAGCATATTTCAAAATAATACGAACCATATCGTCTTTATCCTCAGCACGGATGGCCATCATGAGCATGGATTTAGGGATTTCATCATAAACGATACCGCCGATTTTAATACCTTTTTGCTTGCCTCGGCCCACTACATCTACAACTGTGGCTGCATGGAAACCAGCGCGTGATAACTCGGACAATACTTCGTCTTTCTTTTCTGGTCTAACGATCGCTCTAACCATTAACATATGTTGTTTCCCTCCAATATTTTATTAGTTCTCAAGACTCCCACATCGCGGCTTCGGTGAAGATCCAGTCCCTCACCGAAGTTTCTATATTTAGCGTTAGCCAAATAAGTTTACTTTGCACTTGGGGCTAGACTACATATCCATGAAACCATGTTCCATCATGATTTCTTCCAAACGATCTTGGGTCATTGGTTTAGGAATAACAAACATTTTATTACCGTCAATGGCTTTTGCTAGGTTGCGATATTCATCAGCTTGACCTGATGTTGGATCAAAATCAACAACTGTCTTTTTATTAATTTCGGCCCGTTGTACTAGATTGTCGCGAGGAACAAAATAGATCAATTGGGAACCAATTTCTTCAGCAAAGGCTTTCAATAATTCATATTCTTTATCTACTTTACGACTATTACAGATGATACCACCGAGTCTTACTTTACCGTTGATCGCGTATTTTTGGATACCTTTTGCAATATTATTAGCAGCATAAAGAGCCATCAATTCACCGGAAGCAACAATATAAATTTCTTCGGCTTTACCTTCGCGAATCGGCATTGCAAAACCACCACACACAACATCGCCTAGTACATCATAAAATACATAATCAAGATCTGGAGTATAAGCGCCTAAAGATTCAAGCATGTTGATGGAAGTAATGATACCACGACCAGCACAACCTACACCTGGCTCAGGACCACCTGATTCAACGCACATCGTACCAAGGTAACCTGGTTTTAAGATATCATCTAAATCAATATCGTCGCCTTCATCACGTAATGTATCAAGTACTGTTTTTTGGCATAATCCATGAAGTAATAAACGAGTGGAGTCGGCTTTAGGATCGCAACCAACTACCATGATTTTTTTACCAGCTTCGGCCAATGCACCTACTGTATTTTGAGTAGTGGTGGATTTACCAATACCACCTTTACCATATATCGCGATTTGTCTCATGATTAAAATCCCCCTTATATTTATGTTTATCGATTATTTCCAGTTGTAAAAATTCTTGATTTCACTTATAATGTAAAATGGATACGTCAAATAGACCCTGGTGACCACTAGGAGTTAGAAGATGATCCATGCTTCATAGATACGGCAAATATCTATGGAGCCTTTTATTTAAATTCTGCTGACTGTTTGGAATAGCACCACCTCCTTAATTGTCTGAAAAAATAAGCAATGAGGCACACAAACGGAATTCCCGTTTATAAGCCCCATTGCTTATTTTTATATCTTTTTGCAACACTTACAACAAAAAGACGAAGAAGCTTACAAGAGATTTGAATCTACTCGTAAGCGCCATTGCTTTTGTTTATTAACTTGTTTTGATTATAACAGATGCAGTCCACCATAGCAAGCCCTTTATAAATAGTCGAAATATTAAATTTTTGTGAACAACTCACAAGCATTTTATTGTTAAAAATAATACTGAAAAATCCACATATATACTGGGATGGTTATGAGGGAAGCCACCGTTGTCACCGTCGTCATAACGGCTGCATATTCGGCATCGGCTTGATATGATTTGGCAATAACAGCCGTCAAGGTCATAACTGGTAGGGCCGATTGAATAACGAAAACTTTTTTCATTAGCAATGGAAGTGGCAGCGCATAGGTTATCCCAATAACAATCAAAGGGGCAATCATAAACCGTCCCAAAATGATAGCTACCATATCCTTACTCAATTTGACATCTTTTAATTTTACACCATACATGGCAATCCCAATAAACAACATGGATAATGGCGTCGTCAAGTTCCCTAAATATTTGCAGGTATCAAGAATAAAGTGGGGCAAAGTAACATTTAGTATAATGAATAGGATGGCTACAATAAATCCCAATAAGGGAGGGGAAAAAATCTTTTTCAACACCTGGGCGATTGGTACTTTACCTTGCCCTGACATGCCATCATTACTAATTCCATTTACACCTAATGTCCAGAATATTGTCGTATTGGCAATATAATATAACAGCACAAATGGCATGCTTTCTTCACCAAACAGAGCCAAGTTTACCGGCAAGCCAATAAATACCGAATTGGATAGGGAAAACATGGAGCGAAAAGTTCCCTGCCGATTGGGAGCAATATGGAACAGTTTAGAAACAACATATCCTACTATAAAACAAACTATTATGGAGGCAAACGGTACAACTAACCCTGGGGCCAAATGTAAGAGTAGTTCCTTATTAAAAGTGTTCATTAGACTAAAAATCATATAGGCCGGAAGAGCAAGACCGGTTATGATGCGAGAAAATACTTTCCCATTTTTTTCATCAAACCACCCCCGAGCAGTACAACTGTAACCGATTACAATAATCAGGACAATACTTAGAATACTTTCAACGGTATTAAAAAAAATCATACTAGAACTCCTAACTTTTTTCGTTTTTGAATTGATTCTACATTCGATTATAAAATTCCATTATAACATACACTAACCTTACGCCGTAAAGGAACTCCCCAAATATTATACTTTGCCATAATAAGAAAAACAAGCACACTCACGACAACACGTGAGTGTGCTTGTTCGTCTTACTATTTAAGGTTTTACAGTTTCTCTATATACTTGTTTACCATTTTTCATCTCAATAATAACGGCACTTTTGATTGCATCATGAGTGGCATTTAATGTGAGTGATCCCGTTACGCCTTGAAAATCTTTGGTGTTTTCAATGGCATCACGAATTTTTGCAGAATCAGTGCTGTTGGCCCGTTTGATGGCATCAACTAACGCATAAGCTGCATCATAACCAAGAACAGCCATGGCATCTGGCACTTGGCCATATTCTTTTTGGAAAGCCTCTAGGAATGCTTTGGATTTAGGACTATTGTCTTCTATTGAATAATGATTGGTAAAGTAGGTATTATTAAGTGCTTCTGGTCCACCAATCTCAGCTAATTTAGGAGAATCCCAGCCATCACCACCAACAAATGGTACTGTAATGCCAAGTTCTCGGGCTTGTTTAATGATTTTGCCTGCTTCTTCATAATAACCAGGCAAATAAATTACATCGGGATTGGAAGCTTTAATCGAAGTCAAAATGGTTTTAAAATCTTGGTCTTTTTGTAAATAAGCGATTTCCGAGGAAACCTTACCGCCACCCT
>Ga0209123_1000277_pt1 | contig 72981 bp, 63 predicted proteins | sample BarGraIncu00431A_FD_184500 | JGI IMG/M metagenome (GOLD analysis project Ga0209123, IMG submission 184500) | Arctic peat soil microbial communities from Barrow, Alaska, USA - Barrow Graham LP Incubations 004-31A (SPAdes) (version 2) | ecosystem: Environmental > Terrestrial > Soil > Wetlands >... | reverse complement strand
GCAGTGGAAAATGAATCTCGAAGAAATGCCATAAACCCACTTTTATACCGGCTTCTGCAAAAAATGGAGAACTATAGTTTCCTGCCAGTCCATGATCGTTAAGCAATAGATTGATAAATGGTTTTATACCTAGCTTACTTGCTTTTCCGGGCAGGCTGCTTGACAAAGAAAGTGACACCACCCAGTTACTGTAACCAAGTTTCTCGTTGATTGGAGATACCAGTCCACCTTCCGAAATCGTCATTTGTCGAGAGAAAAACGATGTTGGATAAGCAGTAAAACGGTCGGGGTACATGCCTTCGAAGAGATATTGCTCACGTCCGCTTCTGCCACTTGGTGCAAGTGCGTAAAAGGTATTAGAGGCAGTGTTTTTCAACATAGCACCGGCAAACAAACGCACTTCCAGTCCGTTTGTTCTGCCGTTGTAACTTTGCAGATAATCGAAATCGACTGCTGCTTTTTGAAATGAACTGCCAGATTCTAATGAAACCAATAAATTGTAAGGATTGACCCAACTTGTTTTCTGCAAATTATAACCCAGCTGAACATATCCATTCAAACCTGCCTTCTTATTATTTTCTATCTGATAAAGATCGGAAGCCAGAATGTATCGTCCGTATACCTTTTGCCGCATAGGGTTAGTTGGTTGGTTGGCTCTGAAATGAATATCCAAACCGGCCATCACTTTTCGGTAGTTTTGATTACCCGGAGCCCCAAACTGTGTTCCTTCAAGCGTTAACTTCGCCAGACGAATGAAATTATTATAAGGCGTTATGTTGTATGAAATTTTTCCAAAACCGGCTATATCCGCAGTATTGAAGGTATAAAAAGGCATCACAAAATACTGAAGCCGTTTGGGAATCACAAATCCGTTGTGCAATGCCACCCCCAACATAAAACCATCTTCGTGAGTCCAGTTGGCAGCAGGCAAGTACATGAGCGAGTGCTTCTCCGTATCTTCGATGCTGAGTAAAAGCTGTGGTTGTATAGGATCAGCTTTGGGAAAAAGACCGGATGTATGAATATTGTTATTGAGTCGATACAGTTCTGGCATAACGTGGGCAGGATCTATTTTCAATTCGGTGAAATGACCTTGTGGAATATCTATCCATTTCTGCCCAATAAAACCATCTTCCCATTTTTCAAAACGTACCGAATCACCCACCAGTCCGGCAATAAGTAAGGGCGAAGCCAGTTCACCTACATTCTCAACAAGTACCCGTTGGTTTTCGTAGCGAACCATTTTATAATCCAACCGCTTGGTAGTACGCAATACATCATCAAAAAACCAACTCAGATTTTTATTCGTGCGCGACTGAAATGCCTGCCGAAGATCATCAGGCTGTGGATGCTTGAATTTCCAATTCCCATAATAATCATGCATTATCGAATCGAACAATGTATCACCCAGATATGCTCTCAGGTAATTGAATGCGATGGAAGATTTGTTGTACAGAATAAGACTGTAATTCATATCATCAAAGTCGGTGGAGCTAATATCTATCGGTTGCTCCAGGTTGTTGCGCGCAGATACCAGCCACTCAAGCTCCATCATTCTTTGTTCGGGTATTTTATCGATATGAAAAAATTTGGCTTGTTTCTGTTTGCTCAGATAATTCTCCCATAGTTTTTTATCGGGATATCTTTTGGCCAGATAGCGTACCTCGTAACCAGTTGTAATTCCTTCGTCCATAAACGGAAACCTGCGTTCGTTAGAACCCAGTGCTCCATAGAACCAGTTATGACAAGCTTCGTGTGCTATTACTTTGTCCAATGAGTAAGCATCTTTGGTAAGTCCGATGACGGTAATGCCCGGATATTCCATTCCTAAGCCGGCATTGAGGGCGCTTTGCACCGCTGTGAAACTGTTGTAGGGATAATCACCTATCCATTCCGAAAAATCAGCGATGGCATGATTGATATACGGTATTGCCTTTTTCCAGAGTCCGGATTGTTGATTGGTAAACATCAACCAGGTGGTTACTTCTTTGCCCGATGTGGGGAGCAGCACATTTCCTTTCAATACATGAAATCGCTTGTCGGCAAACCATGCAAAGTCGTGAATGTTACTGCCTCTGTAGTGTAAGGTTTTGGTTTGTGAGGAAGAGATGGGGAAACTGACAGTTCCTTTCTTTGAATTGCTCATCCAACTAGTATCGGCAGCAAGTTTATTGAGTCGTACTAATTCTTGTTTTGTTTGCAAATCTCCGGTTGCACCTACGGTATAATTTTCGGGTAGCGTGATGCGAACATCAAAACTTCCAAATTCCGAATAAAACTCACCCTGATCGAGATAGGGCATTTGGTGCCAACCGGTTTTGTCGTATACTGCCGGTTTGGGGTACCATTGCGATATCTGGTACGATTCGCCAATATGCCCCAGACGAGAAGTCACTCCTTTGGGAATATTGACATGAAAAGGCGTAGAGATAAGAATAGATTGACCGGGATACAAGGGTTTATTCAATATAATTTTGCAAATATCCGGTTGGTTGGGAAGTAAGTTCCAAACTACTTTTTGGTTATCGACTTTGAAGTTCAGTGAATCAATAGACCCTCGCAGTTGTAGGTCGTTAAACAACCGCTGCTTTCCTTTTTTAGCGAAGATCTGTTTGGCCAGGTCGGTTGTATTGTTCGAATAAGCATTAGGCCACAGGTGAAAGTACAGAAACCGGAGTGTATCTTGTGAGTTATTGAGGTACTCCACCTTTTCGAAAGCAGACAACTCATGACCTTTGTCATTGAGTGTAACGTCGATAGTGTACTTTACTTTTTGCTGAAAATACTGTTGCGAAAAAGCCTTTGGAAGCATTCCAATTATCATCAAAAAAACGAATAATACCTGTATCCGTTTTCCGGTATCGAAATGTAGGCATGTTTTTTTCACGGGTTATGTTTCTAGTGAGATATAGTGGCTGAGAATAGAGTAAGATCGCCCTTTTGTAGACAAGTTTACCTAAAAATAGAGTTCTGCATATACACAGAACTCTATTTTTTAATAAAATAACCTTATTGATTATAGAATCAACAAGATAATGATAATAACAAGGAGGGTACCACCACCAATGTAAATGTAACTACCATCTTTACGCATGGTTTCTTTGATTTCTTTCAATTCGGATTTCAATTCCTTTTTTTCAGTTGATGAAAGTTCCGATTTGTCCATTTCGCGTATTTCTTCTACACGCGCTCTGTAATTACTTACTTCTTCTGCTGTCAATTTAGTAGTTGCTTCTGCGGTTGCATTAGCTGATGTTTTAGCTGCAAATACTGGTGCTGCACTCAACGAAAATATCGCTAGCAGTGCAATAAAAATTGTTTTTTTCATTTTCGAATGTTTTTAAATTATTTGTTTATTGATAGTTGTAAAAGTAATTGGTCATGCTACCGGAGTTGTTACATAATTTTAAGAATGAATTACATAATTCACAGTTGGTATCAGTCGGTTAATAGTCGATTAGTTATTCTCGTTTCTGTTTTTAGGCTCTGTCGAAAACCATTGTCATGTTATCGATGTCCCCGATCATCATCACCTACAACTATCACTGCGTTATCTCTGTGACGATTGTTTTCATGTTTATGAAACCAACCTCTACGTCTTCCATTATCGGTATGAGATGTTACTTCACACGATGTCATGCCTCCCAGTAATAGGGCAAGAAAGAAAATTGTTACAATACTTCTTAGCTTTTTCATCATCATTTTTTTTTTAGTTGTCATATGGAACTCGTATATCAGATTTCAACGTCAATAGTGAATGCCTGCATTTATGCTCGTTTCATATCATTTATTCTTTATACAAAGATCGGCCAATTGCTCAGCGAATGTGTTACATAATTACCGGAATAAGTTACATGATTCACAGTTTAGGTCGGTTGAATGGCTTTGATATCACCATTTAGAATCCGATTAACCCTTATTCGCCTTACAATTTATAATCCGGATAATCGGTATAACCTTTCTCTCCAACAGTGTAAAACAAATCCGTTTTCAATGTTTTAGATAACGGCCAATCGTTTTTCAATCGATTTACAAAATCCGGGTTATTGATAAACGGACGACCAAATGCAATCAAATCTGCCTTGCCACTTTCAACATCAGTTTCTGCCCGTTCTTTATCATATCCTCCCGAAAGAATGAGTGTATTCTTGAAACGTGTACGAATAATTCCTTTTATTTCGGACGGCACTTCGGGAGTACCCATGGATGAATGATCAACTAAATGGAGATAAACGATTCCCAATTTATTCAACTCTTCAGCCAAATAGGTGTACGTTTCATTAATTTCAGGATAGGCAAGCATATCGCCGGCTATTCCATAAGGAGATAGACGAACCCCTGTTTTCTCTTTACCAATGGTATTGGCAACAGCGCTAACCACTTCGATTACAAAACGACAACGGTTTTCAATACTCCCACCATATTTGTCGGTTCTGATATTACTTATGGGCGAAAGAAACTGTTCCAACAAATATCCATTGGCAGCATGTAGCTCCACACCATCGAAACCGGTTCCAATAGCATGCACTGCCGATGCAATATATTCAGTCAGGGTAAGTAATATATCTTCGTCATCCATTTGCTTAGGAATGGGAAAATCCTGCATTTGCTCTGAGTCAGTCCACATTTGTCCGGCAGCTTTGACTGCCGAAGGTGCAATTATCTGAGCACCTTCGGGCAGGTTAAGCATATGGCTTATTCTTCCGGTATGCATAAGTTGTATAAATATCTTTCCACCGGCTTTATGTACAGCCGTTGTTGTTAGTTTCCAACCGTCCACCTGTTGCTTGCTAAAACAACCGGGAATACGCGAATATCCCAATCCATTGGGTGAAGGTGCTGTGCCTTCGGTAATAATTAATCCGGCACTTGCACGCTGACAATAATATTCTGCCATCAATGTATTGGGCACATTATTAATGGCACGACTACGTGTCATGGGTGACATCACTATTCGATTCTTTAATTCTAAATCCCCCAACTTCGTCGGCTCAAATAATTTATAATTTTTCATAACCAATTTATTTATTATGGTGTAATTGCATGCCAGATTTGGAATACAAGTGTGCGAATTTCAACTAAACAAAAGTAAGGATGGAACCATCTTTATTTGTTGCAAAATTTTGGCGAATAGTTATATGATTCACACCTTGGGTGAAAGACGAAGAGTGTTTAGAACGAAAAAACCTGAATACGAATATCAGCCGATGGACGGATATTCGTATTCAGGTTTTTCAATAATACAGAGGCATTACTCTATATAACTTTATTCAATTTGGATAAGCTGAGCTTATATTTTATTGGCATTTAAACAAGTTACTACTGACAACAGGCAATTATGTTCACCCGATATTACAACTCCTTCCATGTGTACCTGGTTTAGGGTTTTAGTATCATAACCAAGCGTTATCTCACACGACATTTTATTTTTCTCGGTATAAATCTTTTTGAAAAAGTCTTTAAACACATCTCTCGATTGCTCGGAAATAAATAACTTGAAGTTACTGTTTACCAGACTAAAACGTCTGTCACCCAACATTTCGGCACCGGTAAAGTTTAATTCCAAAATAGTACCATCGGCAGCCAGCGTAAAATAACCCATCGGTGCCAGATCGTACAACATGGTGTATTTCTTTAATGCAGACTCGGCTATCGCGTTCGTTTCGCGCAATTCTTCGTTTTGCATTTCCAGTTCTATCTGATGCACTTGTAATTCGTGCAGCAGTTTTTTTATGTCGTGCTCAGCTTCGGTTATACGCTCATCCTGTTGTTTTACCTTCAATTGTTCTTCAGCTCTAAGTCGAAGTAATTGGGCATCGGTCCGACTATTTTGTATATTATTACTCATAATCTTTTGTATTTTTTTTAATTAAAATTATTCCTGATGGGGTGTTTGTTCCGTTGAACAGTACATTTACAGTCCATTCCTGTTCAGTAGGTATAGCCTTTGCAGCTATCACCTGCATTTTGTAAGTGCCGTCTTCGCCTTCGTTCAATATTTTAGAAAGGTCTTTTTCAACCTTTTTTTGTTGTTGTCCGGGAACGAAAAGTTGGAAAAAACCTTTATCCAAAACGTCTCCACCCTTTTTACCAAAGAAACTTTCGGCAGCTTTATTGAACTCTACCACTTTCCATTCGTGGGATAATTTGACGATGATATCGGAAGATAGGTTCAACAACAAATTATGCATTTGTCGTTTTTCGTTTAATTCTACTTCTAATTTTTTATGATCGGAAATATTAAAGAACGTAATCACCAATCCGTCTATTCTATCGTCGAAAGTGCGATAAGGCATGATGCGTGTGGAGAACCATCGTCCATCGGAAGTGGTAATTTGCTTTTGAATAAAAGACAATGTGCACAATACTTCCAGTGCATCGGTTGCCAGTTCGGGATACATTAAATCCGAAACCTGATCGGTGAAAGGTCTTCCGATATCACTTTTGATAAGTTTGAAAATTTTTGTAGCTTGATTGGTATATCGTCGGATATTCAAATCTTTATCTAGAAACAGTGTGGCAATATCGGTGCTGTTAAGCAAGTTCTTCATGTCATTGTTCACACGGGAGAAATCATCCACTTTCGATAGTAGTTCGGCATTCACCGTTTGCAGTTCTTCATTCAGACTTTGCATTTCTTCTTTCGAAGTGGTCAGTTCTTCGTTTGTTGATTGCAACTCCTCATTGGTCGATTGCAATTCCTCGTTGGTTGATTTTAATTCTTCTTGCGAAGTTTGCATTTCCTCCAGCGTGGTTTGCATTTCTTCACGGGCATGTTGTAATTCTTTTTCGAGTTCCAACTGTCTGGCCGTATTCGAACTCTTATCTCCCTTTTTTTCTAATTCTTTCACTCCGTTAACCTTAGCAATGTCTTTAAAGATAATCATCACCATACCTGCCAACGCTTCGGGTTTGTCTATCCATTGGATATTGACATCCAGATATTGTGTGCCACCATTGGTGACTACTTTGATATTCCGCAATTGCACCAATTCCTTTTTCGTGAGTGCATGACGGAATGCAGCCGGAAAATCATTGCGTAACCCATCGCGCAGCATAGCAAATATGTTCATGTTGGCTTTACCAACTGCCGGTTCAAGGTATTTTCCGGTACGACCGCTAATATAAATAATATCGCCCTGATTGTTTACCAATACACCGGGTGGTGAAAACTGTTGTAGCAGTAATTGATCGGCCAGTGTTTGTATATTGGTAGGCGGTATAATGGGAGTCTGATGTTCGATATAGGTTTGTTTTGTTCGTGAAAAAGAAGATGGAAAATCAAACAATTCAGGAGTTTGATTGGTACAAATGGTTCGTTGATATATTTTCAGTTTGCTATCTATGGGTGTAAAACAGTGGCTTTGTGTTCCAAGTGTTTCGGCACTACCAAGCACCAGAAACCCTTCATTATTTAAGGTATAATAAAACAATCCCAGAATCTTCTTTTGCAACTCGCTATCCATGTAAATAAGCAAATTACGACACGTAAGAATATCTAGTTTGGTAAAAGGCGGATGCAGGATGATGTTGTGCTTGGCAAACACTACCATTTCACGAATCTCAGTATTTACACGATAACCCTCTTCGACTGAGGTAAAGAAGCGGGTTAAACGCTTTGGCGAAACATTCGCTTTAATATCACCCGAGAACAACCCTTTTCGGGCAGTTTCTATGGCTTCATTATCCAAGTCAGTTGCAAATATCTGCAAAGAGATACCACCATGCGGATTTATTTTTTCAAGCACTTCTTTAAATACGATAGCGAGCGAATACGCTTCTTCGCCGGTAGAACAACCGGGCACCCATGCTCTTAACAACGTGCCTTCCTGTTGTTTGGCAACAAGTTGCGGAAGCACTGCTTCTTCCAACTTTTCCCACACAGCTGCATCTCGAAAAAAATTGGTTACACCTATCAATAATTCTTTAAAAAGGATATCTACTTCCTTTGGATTTGTTTGTAAAAAAGTGACGTAAGCAGCTATTTTGTCAATTTTGTGCACGCCCATACGCCTTTCTATTCGACGATAAACTGTATTTTTTTTGTACAACGAAAAATCATTGCCGGTTTGAGTCCGCAACAGAATAATTATTTTATCAAGTGCACTTTGTTCTTTTAATTCAATCTCCATTTCTGATATTAATTTGGGCGTATATTTGAGGAAGTCAAGTAGTTTTAATGGTAATTCGCTTGCAGGAGCCACTATATCAGTCAATACACCATCAATAGCATTGCGTGGCATACTATCGTATTTTGCATCAGTGGGGTCCTGCACCAACACAACTCCATTCTTCTCTTTTATTGCCTTGATTCCTGTACTACCGTCAGAACCCATTCCCGAAAGGATGACTCCGATTGCATTTTCGTGCTGATCATCAGCTAGTGAAAATAAGAAGTAATCGATAGGTAACCTTAGTCCTCTTGATTCTAATGGTTCGAACAGATAAAGTACGCCATTTAAAATGGACATTGTTTTGTTCGATGGAATTACATACACCCGATTGGGTTTCACGGTCATGCGGTCTTCTACCTGAAGCACTTCGATGTTGGAAATGCGTTGCAGCAATTCGGGTAACATCCCTTTTTGCGTCGGGTCAAGATGCTGAATAACAATGTAGGCCAACCCGCTATCTTTTGGCACATTGCTTAAGAATTGTTCAAATGCTTCTAATCCACCCGCCGAAGCACCAATACAAACTATTGGGAATTGGCTGGAATAAACATTAGTAGCGTTTACGTTAGAAACACCTGTCGATTTTTTATTTTTGGGTTTCACAATGGTAAGATTTATATGTTAGCTTCAAGTCATTAACGAAAGGATTGTTCTAAAAATTATTACGTACAAATGTAACAAAAATATAACTAATAGAGCGTAAATATCTTAATTATTAGCGGTATGCATATAATTTAGCTTTCATTATTCCGGCATTCTTTCATCTCTATTCCTTCAATATCATTTTTGAACTTACTATTTTTACTATTTGTGTAGCAATTTCTTCGGGCGAAAGGATATAATCGATACAGCCACTGGCTATTGCACTCTCGGGCATGTCGGGTTGAATCGCGGTATGGGGTTTTTGTGCAATAGTTATACCACCTACATCTTTTATGCTGCACATAGCATCTGAACCATCGCCATCGTAGCCCGAAACAATGACCGCAATGAGTTTTCCATCCCAGTGTTGGGTAAGCGAAAGCATAAATACTGTAATCACATCCGGCCAACCGTGGGGTTTGGATATCGGTTTCAACCGAAACTCGCCATCAAGCACGTGCAAGTCACGTTTTTCGGGAATAATAAATACATGATTGGGCTCAATATCCAATTTCTCGGTAATCAACTCAACGGGCATTTTAGTATATCGTGGTAAAATTTCGTGAAGCATGGTGGCCACTGTACGCAAATGATTGACAATAACAAAAGCCACTCCCATATCGGACGGGAGATGTGTTAGTAATCGAATATATGCGTCTAATCCACCGGCTGAACCGCCAATACAAACCACCGGAAAATCTTTTTTTTGTTGTTCAGTTTTCATAATCGTTTATTTTATCAATTGATAAGGGTCAGGCAAAAAGACGACGCTGTTGCCCTTCACTTTCAATGGCATGTAAATTATAAATGTAGCTATTTTCTGAACCGGTTTTAGCCGGTTCGTTTTTGTATTCGTTTTGCCTTGTCTCAACTGTTCCATCTCAATTTCTCCCCGAAGCAGGTTTTTTGCCAACTCAAACGGTTTTTGCAACCGAATGCAGCCATGACTTAGGAAACGGTCGGTTTTTGCAAAAACGCTTTGCGAACTGGTGGCATGCAGAAAGATACTGAAGGGATTGTGCATATTAAACTTCAATACGCCCAACGTATTTCCTGCACCGGTAGATTGACGAAAGAAATAGGGAAAGTTTCTTGCCGTATAGCTTTTCCATTTCAAATCCGCATCTTCAATAACCGTTCCCTTGCTATCCACCACTTCCAGACTGTGTTGCTCCAAGTAATTTGCAGTCCTCTTCACTTTGGGCAATATCTCTTTCACCGCTATGGAGTGCGGCACATTCCAATTGGGAAAAGTCACCACATCGGTGATGTACGAAGCCATAACAGGTGTTGGAGTCAATATCTTACCAACAACGGTTCGCATTCTTACTTTCAGCGAATCGTTTCTGTAATAGCTGGCCTCCATCTCGGGTATATTCACCAGAATGTATTCCGATTGATGATTGAAAGAGAGATATCTTCTATAGTTCATCGCTATCTGAACGGTTCTGTATTTTATACTATCCGTTATCGAAATCGAATCGCGCAGGAAATTTCTCAGCACCTGATAAGTGCTGTCTTTACATTCCAATCGCTTTACCATCTGAACTACCGATTCGGTGGTTTTCATGTTTAATAATTCATCGCAGTACACCGAATCATGCGAAACACTTATTTCATCATATTTAAACCGAATATTCCCCTGTTGCAGCGTTCGTATATAGGTTAATATTAAGGCACTTATTTGCCAGTCGAACCTCATTCGATAAAGACTATCTTCCACTATTTTTTTATTGTCCAGCTCCGCACGCAACTTGCCAATGTGCAAATGATTTGGAATGATGCCATCTTTCTCGGCCGTTATAATCTCAGCAAGCCATTCACCTGCTCGGTTTGCTCTTTCGGGCGAAGAAAACCAGTACAGTTTTTCCTTATTGAGAATATAAAACTTCTGCACCAACGACAGTGGCTTAGGTAGCATTGGAGCCTTTATTGCATCAGGTTGCACAATAGGATTGGTAGCCAGTGCACCAAAAGAAACCAGCACCAACATACCCAGCACAAAGAGAGTTCGGGCAGACCACTTACGCTTTTTTATCGGCAAGTTGGTGTGGTTTATATCTGTTGCATTAACGACAGTCATAATCATATAAAGTGGCGAATCGAATTTACTGTAATACATTGTTGCTTAATTAGCTGAGTTTATATATTTCGAACTAAATGACAGCGAAAATTCCCGCTGCACAAAAGAATGTTGATTAATGAGAGTGACTAAGCCTGACTTTCATCCTTTGTAATAACCCTCTTCCACTTTTGTTTTCTATTTCACCAATCAAAAAACCGTAAGGCTTTAGCGCTTCTATATGATCGCACACAATTTTAAACATGCCGATAAGTGGAATAGCTAGGAAAATTCCTGCAATACCCCAGATTAATTCTCCAAGAACCAAGGCTATAATGGTTGTAAATGCATTTATTTTCACCTGAGGTCCCAGAATAATAGGACTTAATATCCACTCCTGAATAAGTTGTACAAGCATGTAAACTCCAATAATACTTAATACCAGGGGCAACCCGGCTCCCTGCACAATAGCAACCAATACGGTCAGTGTGGTTCCTGTCAGATTTCCAATAAACGGAACAATTTCCAGCAATCCGCAAAGAATAGCAAAAAAGAGTGCATTTTTCACTCCTACCAGGCTAAACCCAATGCCATACATAATCCACAGACATACAATCATTTTTGCAAGTCCAACAAGATATTGTTGCGATACGTTGGTAATGCTCGAAAGCATTTTTTTTGTTTCGGTTTGCTGAGCCGGAGGAATAAGTTTAAGAATAAAATTTCGGATATGTGATCGGAAATAGAGAAACAGAAAAATGTATGCCAACACCAGTATAAAATTGGTAAGAATAGACGCAAACGAACCCGCTAACACTTGCACAACTCCGGTTATAGAAAGTTCCTCCTTACTCAACAGTTCCGATTGCTTTAGAGGAGTTATTCCAAAATTTGTAAAAATATATCGTTGAATGCGACTGACAATTTCAACGATTTTTTCCGACAACAGGGAAAATTCGTTCGTCAATTCATTTATCTGCCAGGTAAGCAACGCACCCACTCCGGCAATTACCACCAGCAGTACCAGCAAACAACTGATGACAGCAAGCGCTTTGGGAACTTTCCTTTTTTCCAACCATTTACACATGGGAATGAAAAGTGTAGCCAAAATACCCGCAATACACAAGGGAATGAGAAACCCTTGTGTAAAATACAGCGCCGCAACGACCATAAAAAGAAGGAAAAGGGGCTGAATAACAGCTTTCGAAACAATTGTCATAATTAAAGGTTATCAGTAATAGTATGGTCTTTCAATTAAGATATTTATTCTCCATCGATTTTAATAATTCGTCGTAACGAGTATGAATATCCAGCCCGACAAATTCGTCATTGATTAGTTTAAATTGTTTTGAGATTTCCTTCTGAGCTTCTCCACTTAATGCTTTATTGGCCATTGGAAAATAATCATTTTCTTCTTTTTGAATATGCTCCTGAATTAACTGCACGTAATTTGCCATACAGTCGGCAATTCTTTCGCCGGAGAATGTGCTTCCTATTTTACAGTTTTCTACACAACATCTTATTTCAGCCAGATAACCTTTACCCATCGAATGTTCATTTATTATCAGACCTATATTTTCGATTGGCGATTTGCTCAACAAAAGTGCCGGATAAAAAACTTCTTCTTCCTTACTCCTGTGGCATTTATCGACATAAACGGATAAAAAATCGACTATTTTCTCCACATCATTTGTATAAAACACTTTTTTGTCCTTAATACTACTCGATATATTGCTCATTACGTTGAGTATTAATTTAATGGCTTTGTGCTCGTACATTAAATCTTCTGTTGGTTTCATGATTTCGTTATTTTTAGGTATATTGGTTAAGTAAACAAAACAATTTTTATACAGGATTTAAATGCTTGTTGCAGGCAGATTTCATTAAACTACTTCTTATAGCGCTACGTGCTTTTTTAATTTGACTAACTTGTAAATCTCGAACCAAATGATAGTAGAGATTCCCGCCGCACTACACAAAAAAATGTTGATTAATGAGAGTTGCTGAAACTGAAACAAGTCCAGAAAAAATGGAATATTGAGTATCAGCGTCAAAAAGAAAACTGCACCACCCACTACCCATAACACTGCTTTATTGGGGGTGGCAATTATTCTGAAAATATGATCTGTCCATGACCGGTTGGTAAGGATGACTGCTATGTTGGAAACAATAAGGGTGGTAAATGCCATGGCTCTCATTTCTTTGGCGTCGTACGCCCAATACCTCGCCAGAAAATAGACCGCCAGTGTTGCCAACAATATTCCCACGCCCTGCAAACAGCTAAAAATAATTTTGTTGGCGCCAAAAAACGGTTCCGTGAGGCTCTTTGGTGGACGGTTCATCACATTCTTTTCTTCTTTTTCGGCTTCGAAAATAATAGAACAGGCAGGGTCAATAATTAATTCGAGAAACACAATGTGTACCGGCCAGAGAATAATGGGTAAATGGATCAGCAAGATGGGTAGTAATGATAATCCCGCTATGGGAACGTGTATGGCAAAGGTATACCCAAAAGCCTTTTGCAGGTTATCGAATATGCGTCGTCCCATGCGGATGGCTCCAACAATGGATGCAAAGTTATCGTCCATTAATACCAACGAAGATGCCTCGCGGGCTACATCCGTTCCTTTCTTTCCCATGGCAATACCAATGTTGGCAGCTTTCAATGCCGGTGCATCGTTTACACCATCACCGGTCATGGCTACTATCTCCCCATTTCGTTTCAGAGCTTCTACTATCTTTAGTTTCTGTTCGGGCACCACACGTGCAAAAACATTTATGTCTTTTATCTTGTGGCACAATTCTTCCGACGAGATAGATTGCAACTCTGCACCCGTCATGCATTTGTCGGGATGTTCCAATCCTATTTCCATAGCAATATGTTGTGCCGTAATAGGATAATCGCCGGTAATCATGATGACCCTAATGCCTGCATTATGACAATCCAGAACTGCCTGTTTTACATTTTTGCGGATGGGGTCGGCAAGTGCTATCAATCCCACAAAGTCGAATTTAAAATCGTGTTGCTCATCGGGCAGGTTGTTCACTTTTATCATGGCTCTGGCCACACCAAGCACACGTAAGCCCTGCGACGCTAATTCTTCAACGGCTGCCGACAAGCGTTTCTTTTCACCGGCATCCACATGACACAGTTCGAAAATAGCTTCGGGAGCCCCTTTGGTGGCAATAATTTTCTCTTTGGTACTTTTTTCGGAAAACACGCGCGACATAGCCAGCAGTTCTTTGGATAGCGGATACTCTTTGATCATTTCCCAACTTTTGTGTATGTGTTCAGTCCCTTTTAGTCGCAGTTCGCCCATGCCGGTGATGGCTTTTTCCATGGCATCGTATGGATTCATCTGACTGGCCAAAATGCCAAATTCCATGATTTCATGAAAGTCCTCATTCAGCGCGTTGCCTTTTGCTATTGAATAAAAATCTGTTCCATTGTAGAGCTGCGCCACAGTCATTTTGTTTTCGGTAAGCGTACCTGTTTTATCGGTACACAGCACGGTGGCCGAACCAAGTGTCTCGATAGCCGCAGGGTTGCGGGTAAGTACCTTTTGTTTGGACATGCGCCACGCTCCCAACGCCATAAATACGGTAAGAATAACAGGGAATTCTTCGGGCAATATCGCCATGGCTAGGGTAATACCGGCCAAAAAACCATTGATCAGGTTGCCACGTGTAAGTGTATACCCAACAATTACCAACAAACAAAGCACGCCTGCAGTAATGGTCAACCCTTTTACCAGCGTGCCCATTTCTTTTTTCAGTCGGGTGGATTCTTCTTTTACGTCGGACAATGCCTGACCTATTTTACCCAGTTCGGTATGTATGCCAATGCTTGTCACCCGCGCAATTCCGTTGCCCTGCACAATCATGGAACCCGAATACACAAAAGGCAGATCGTCGCCACCCGGTTGCGATATTTCCAGTTCATTGTCCCAATCGCATTTGCGCACAGAAACAGATTCGCCCGTCAGCAATGATTCATCAGCCAGTAAATTGACCGATTGCAGCACCGTTGCATCAGCCGGAACGCGGTCACCTTCTTGTAATACAATTAAATCGTCGGTGAGTACTTCCACTCCTGCAATGCGTTTTTCCACCCCGTCGCGTATCACCAGTGCCCGTGGACTTGCCATGTCTTTGAGGGCATCCAATGCCTTTTCGGTTTTCTTTTCCTGAAAAAACTCAATGCCCATGATAACGAACACAAAACACAAGAGCATAATACCTTCGCGAAAATCGCCCAACATTAAATACAAGCTACCGCAAGCAACCAAAAGTATAAACATCGGTTCCTTGATAACGCCCAATGCCAGAGTGAAAAAACTCTTTGGTTTGGACGACGGAAGACTATTAGCTCCTTCCGTGCGTGTCTTTTCCTGTACTTGCGCAGAAGTTAAGCCTTTTAGTTGCTCGTAATTGATGATATTATCTTGTTTTGTCTTTTTCATTGCGATAAGGTGATTGAGTAATTGAAAGTTAATTTAGTCTATCCGAATAATTGAAATGAAATCCATTTCCCTTGTCAGTAATGCTCTATTCCTTACAAGTAATAGAGCATTAATAAGTCAGTATGCTACACCTTCTTTGGTTTCACAGGTGCTTCCACCTTTGCAATTTCATTTGGTGCTACTCTACCCGAAAACATATTGGCATAAGCATGGGTGAACTCAGCACCATACAACACAATGGCCGACGAGTAGGTTACCCAAAGCATTATAAGAATAATGGAACCGGCAGCACCATATCCGATACCGGGATTCACGCGACTAAAATAGATGCCCAATGCATATTTTCCTAAACCAAACAGCAAAGCTGTAACAAATGACCCTATCCATACATGTTTCCATTTGATGTTGGCATCGGGCAATATCTTAAACATAATGGCAAAAAGCACCGATAGAATCAAAAATGACAATAAGGTGTTTAGCCCTTGTAGTAAAAATAAAAACGAATCGGAAAAATGACCGCTCAACCATGCTCCAAACCCGGCAATTAATGCCGAAACCAATAAGGACACAATAAGCAGAAAAGCAATGGAGATAATCAGTCCGAATGAAAATAAACGGATGCGTATCACTTGCCAGATACCCGATTTGCTGGCATCTAACTTCACTCCCCAAATGGAATTCAGCGCATTCTGAAACTCTGCAAACACACCTGTAGCTCCTACCAGAATAGTAATGATACCCACCACGGTAGCCAGTAATGAATTTCGCATTCTACTGGCTTGAACGATGATGTCCTGAATCTGATTTGCAGTTTCTACTCCCATGGTAGACGTAAACTCTGCCGCCACCTGATGATTCACCGCCTCGCGACCAAAAAAGTAACCCGCCAGTGAGAGTATAGCCACCAATAATCCCGGTAAAGAGAAAATAGCATAATACGCAATGATACCACTCTCGCGAAGAGGATCCTTGGCATACCATTTAATGAAAGCGTTTTTCAGAACGGTGAATATCTTTTGAATATGAGTTCTCATCTGTGAAAAGTAAGTATAAAAATAATGCAATAGTCAGGACACCAACCGGAGTATCACCATCATTACACTCAAGTATAAATGCACCTGACTATTACTTTACAAAAGTAGGATGATTCGTCTGTGCAATTGTTACATAAATTTTGGCAAAAGTTACATAATTCACATATTTTCAAGTGCTATTGGGGGTGCGACTGTGAGTCGCGTTCCCAATAAATAGAGCCGACAAAGTGGAAGCACGCATAAATACACTGCTGACAACAAAAGAGATGTTGCTAACAAGAAAATATACGCTGCTGAAGAGAGAATATACACTGCTGACAACAAAAGATATACTGCTAACAAGAGATGACACCTTGCTAACGAGAAAAGATATACCGCTGACGAGTGAATATACACTACTGACAAGAAAAGATACGTTGCTAACGAGAGATGAAACACTGCTAACGAGAAAAGATATACCGCTGACGAGAGAATATACACTACTGACAAGAAAAGATACGTTGCTAACGAGAGATGAAACACTGCTAACGAGAGAATATACGCCGTTAACGAGCGATGATACATCGCTGACGAGCGTTAAAACACTATTGAATATAAGAGAGACTGTCCAAAAGGGTCCATTCAATAAACTGTGTCAGAAAGCATAATTAATTAAGAATATGTATTGTGAATGGAAAATAGTTTTTACCTTTGGGGATTAAATAATAAAAAGGCAGCAGATGGGTGAGAATAAGGTGGGAATGTGTTTAGTAGAAATGAATATATTTGGTGTTAGGCGCACTTGTAAAATAAACGAAAACACTTTGCATAGAAAACGAGTAAAATTTACAAATCAGAAATGAGAAAATTACTAGCTATAATTACTATTGCGATATTGATTCTGTCTTGTTCGAATAAAGAAAATAAGAATAATGATAAGCAAAAAGGAATCAAAATATATTCTGAAACAGAAAGTAAGATAATTAAAAGAAACCACGAAATTTTAAATGTAATTTTAAATCGCTGGGCACCACTTACTAATAAAAAATTGGTTGGAAAAAATCAAGATACTATAATTCTCAAACAAATTGTTTTGGTTCCAAAATCAATAACTGACCTTAATTATGACACAACAGATAATAGTTTCTCGATTAAACCTCACAGTTTTAGTTTTGCAGAGCCGCCTTTGTTCCAGTCTCAAAGAGATACGGTATTAAAACAAATAAAACAATCAACACCTACAATATGGGATTCTAGTTTGATTTTTTCAACTATTAGGGTTGATCCTTCTTTAACGGAAGAGAAGGTTTCATTCCCTGGAAAACTTCATGACAAATACAGTTTTTTACTAATTTCGGAACCTATTGAGTTTAGCAAAAATGTATTTTTTATTTCTGGGCTACTTTATACTAAAAAAATCTTACTTGACAACCTTTATATTATTGAAAAATTTGAAGATAAATGGAAAGTAATAGATGTTGAATCAGCGATAATTAAACTTGAAATCACACCAACAAAGCCTTTTGTGGATAAAAAAGGATTAACTGGTGAAGAAACTACTGTAGTAGGAATTTTTGAAGGCTATCTGAACAAAAAATAAAGCATAACACCGACCGGCCTCCTCGTCCAAGTATATTGGAAGATTTGTAGTTGGTAGATAGTGAAAGTTTGGCAAAGCGTAACTTGACTGTTTATAACCACCCCTAAATTCCCTGAAGGGGACTTAAGAGTGGTATCCCAGAATATTTACACTTAATAGGACGTGTAGAAGGAGACGGTTGTAACTTCAAGTCCCTTTAGGGGTTTGGGGCGGTTGAAGAGAAGATGTACATTTAATCAAACCTATTGATAACAGCAAAAGAAATCATCAAAAAATGAAAATAGTCAAAATAAAAATTCCGGAAAGTTCAATACTCTATCCAGATCGGAACCAATATAACTATATTGATAGTTATGAGGGCGCTGTAAAGGATAAGAATAATACAATAGGTATTGATGATGTTGCAAAAGCATTTTTAAAACCCGGACCAAAGTGGGTGGATACGCTTTTTACTTTAAGAAATAAAATTGTTTCATTGTTTGGACTTAAAACTCCCAATGAAAGAATGGACGCAAAACGACTGGATAGCTTTAAATTTGAGCCCGGAGAACGTGTTGGTCTTTTTAAGGTTTTCAGTAGAACAATGAATGAACTCATTTTAGGAGAAGACGACAACCATTTGAACTTTAGAGTCTCCTTACTTTTGGAAGAATCTAAAAACGACACATCAACTAAGATGGTGACTGTGACAACCTTGGTAATCTATAATAATTGGTTTGGTCGACTTTACTTTTTCCCAGTGAAACCGTTTCATAAACTTATCGTTCAGAGTGGACTAAAAATAAGTCTAAAGGAATTAGAACTTAATTTCCAAAAATGATAACGAGAAGTTAAACCTACTAGGATAATGCAAGTTTAGCGCATCGCGTAACATTGGCAATGAAACATCCCGTGTAACAGTAACTGCCAAAGTGTATAGTAGTGATTCAAAAAATTAAAAACAGTAGCTAAAATTATATCAAAAAGAAAACAGCATGATAAAATTAGAAGAACTTTCATATAACGACAAAGTTGTATTGACTATTGAATTTGATGAAAATGACAAATCGGTAGTATTGGTTGACGAGAATAAAAATACAGTTAGGTTAGGTCCTAAAGGTATTTCGTTAATTAGTGATAATGATATAACTATTTCATCGGGAGGTAATGTCAATATTGAAGGATTGAGTATCGCCATAAATGCCCAAAAATCTTTAACTGCAAAAGGAGTTCAAACGGCAGAGTTATCTGCCACTGGAGAGACTACAGTAAAAGGTGCGTTGGTAATGATTAATTAATTTTTAAATAAAAAGATATGCCAGCAGCAGCAAGACTTACTGATATGCATACCTGCCCTATGCAAACACCATGGATACTACCAATACCACATGTTGGAGGCCCAATTATCGGTCCGGGAGTTCCCACTGTTTTAATTGGCCGAATGCCAGCCGCTGTAGTTGGAGATAACCTTGTGTGCGTTGGCCCACCAGATACTATTATTAAAGGTTCAGCCACAGTCTTTATTGGAGGTAAACCGGCAGCAAGAATGGGTGATGCCACGGCACATGGTGGATCAATAGTAATAGGCACCCCTACAGTTTTAATTGGAGGATAGGTTTTTAGTGTACTCTTCCTCGTTCAAATTTATTGAAAGATTTGTAGTTGGTGGAAATCCATAAACATAGAAGACGAAAAGTTGACTTTTTTACAATTATATCTATAAAATATAAGTTGTAAATTTTCAGGTTCATGTTATTTAAAAAAACCATTTACTCCATCAATATCGGATACATAAGTTTCAATTTTAGAGATTTTTCCATCACGAATTGTGCAAACTGTTGCCAGGTGTTCATCCAGTACAAGTTCACCTCTTACGGCTTGATTATGTACTGATAATGCAACATTGTATTGTCCATACAAAATATGTTTCAATTCGAGGCTGGCACCATAACTAACAATTTGTTGAGCTCTGGTTATTATTGCATTTGCACCATTGACCTCGCCTGAAATTAAACTTGTACCGGGTAAAGTCCAGGAAATGTCTTCTGTAATAATAGAATGGAGTAAATCCCAATTTTGGGTTCCAACTGCATTAAGGAAGGTTTCGGCTAATTTTTTCTTTTCCAAATCTGTCAATAACTGATTTGAGGATGCAAGTTGAGTTGGTTGTTTCGTATTCATAAGACTGATTTGAATAATGTTATTTGAACTGCAAAGCTACAACCTTGAATTGAGGAGTACAATATGGGTGAAAGTTATCCTATAGTGATAATTTTCACCCTATAGATTTAGTTTTAAACATTTAAGAGAATATTTATGTATGAAAAGAAAATTCCAAAAGATTTGAATTGTGGTATTGTTGTTACCATGGAAGTCATTGGTGGAAAATGGAAAACATGTTTAATTAATGATATCAATAAAGGCATCAAAAGACCTAGCGAATTACATAGAGCACATCCCGAAGCTTCATTAAGAGTGATTAATCAGCAACTTTTTGAACTGGAAAAGCACAACATAATCGTAAAGAAAGTTTTCCCGGTATTACCCCCTAAAGTTGAGTATTCTTTGACCGAAACAGGCAAAACACTTTTACCTTTAATTGATCTCATGCTTAGTTGGGGAAATGAATATAGAAGTATGATAACCGTTTCTGATTAAAAACAACCAAACACCGAACCGGATAACATATTCTTTTTCTAAAGCTTGTATAGAAAATTGAATTTTGAGAATCAAGGTTGATTTCTTTACTTTTATCCCTTAGCTAAAGTATAAAACATAGCAATAGCGGAAGCCAGCATAACAAGAAATGTAATCCACACCACCGTATTTGACAACCAACCACTGCGGTATTCGCCCATAATTTTCTTGTTACGGGCAATTCTGGCAATCAAAAAGATTAGAGGTACCGCCGCCACACCATTAAAAACAGCCGTAAATACCAATGCTTTAATAGGATCAATACCAATAAAATTAATTATTAACCCGATAAGCGTGGCAATTGTAATTACTCCATAAAAACCATGCGCTTTCTTTAATTTAAGGTTAAGACCTTGTTTCATATTAAAGGCTTCGGATAATGCATAAGCCGCTGAACCGGACAATATGGGAATGCCTAATATACCAAGACCAATGATGCCGACTGCAAAAATCAGTTTGGACAAGAAACCTGCATTGGGGAAAGTTTGAACAAGTGGTTCTAACGCCTTGGCGGCATCGGCAGCCGACGCAACATTTGTAATACCATTTTGATGTAAAACAGTAGCCGCCACCACAATGATGGACCAGGTGGCAATTTCCGAAAACAACATCCCCACGAAATTATCAATACGCAGATTTTTGATAAACTTTGGTCCAATATTGGGCTTTCCATACCGGCTAATCAAATGCTGAGCCTTTTCCTCTTCCACTTCTTGCGACGTTTGCCAAAAGAACATGTAAGGAGAAATTGTAGTGCCTAAAATACCTGTGATAATGAAGAAAAATTCAAAATTTAATTCCACATGCGGCAAAAAAGTTGCTGAAATAATCGTTGCCCAAGGTTGGTGAACCATAAAAACCGTAATCGGATAGGCTAATAAAGTCAGGGCTAACCATTTTAGAATACGTGAATAAACCTGATAAGTAGTAAAGATTTCCAGAATTAAAATCAGAACCGTAAAACCTAAGGTAAGAACAACAAAATTAACATTAATGAGTAGCTGTGCAGCTGCCGCAATAGCACCAATATCCGCACCTATATTAATTGTATTGGCAACAACTACAAGTAAGACAGCCGAATAAAGAACCTTTTTGCTATAATTAGCTTTGATTACGGCTGCTAAACCGTGACCATTAACGGCACCAATCCGTGCGCAGGCTTCTTGAATAGCTGTCATAAGTGGCAGCATAACAATCACAGTCCATAGCTGTCCATAGCCAAATTTGGCTCCGGTTTGAGTATAGGTTGCAATTCCCGACGGATCATCATCGGCAGCACCGGTAACCACCCCCGGACCAAAGACCTTAAAGAAATTCTTTATTTTAATTAATGTTTTTCTCATAAGTAGCAGAAAAAAGAGTCTATCGCATTCCAATGATTATCGGGGAAATGTATTTTTTCAAATTGCCGTACCCATAAATGGGATGGCAATTGACTTGGATATAATGACCGGAAAGTGTTACTTTCCTTTCTCAATCAGTTCTTCTACTTCTTTTGCTCCCTGGGCATAAAGCTTTTCCTCATCAGGGGCTAACTCGTGAAGCAATCGCAAAAACTCACCGGCATGTACACGCTCCTCATCTGCAATTTCTTTCAGAACTTTTTGAGCGAGTTTATTGTCGGTCGACTCGGCCAGTTGCACATACAACTGTGTTGCTTCATACTCAGAAGCCACCATAAACCGAATGGATCTTACGAGCTCTGCATCGGTAAGTTTTCTATCATGTACTAACCCTGAAAAGGGTGATCCAAAATTTGGCATAATCTTTTTTTTTTAGTTTATAATTAATAATTCGTTGTTATTTTTTTCAATGAAGTCATCTTTACTTTTGTATCGATTATATATTATAATTTCGCTCCTAACGGAGCTCTGAAAGACATAATTTATGAACAGTTCTACCATAATAACGCTTCTCCGAAGCTTAAAAAATGCTCCTTTAGGAGTATTATTATGGTAGATATTATTAATTTATAGGAATAGAAAGCTCCGTAGGAGTGACATTATAAAAAGTCAAGACGACTTCAATTAAATAACTTCACCCAAATGTTTATAATTGGATTTGATTATTTTAAGTACTTCATCTGCACGACCATTTAACATCATATTTCCCATATAAAAAGCAAAACCCTTCATTTGAGCAAAGTTCATTTTGGGAGGCATAGCCAGAGCGTTCGGATCAGTATGAATGGTAATTAATGCCGGGCCATCCAGTTGAAATGCTTTTTCTAATGCTGATCTTACGTCAGCGGGATCATTTACAGTAACTCCATACATTCCCATTGCCTCTGCCAGTTTTGTAAAATCAGGATTCAACATATTTGTTTCCACATCAGGAATTCCGGCTACTTGCATTTCCAGTTTCACCATTCCCAACGAACGGTTATTAAAAAGGACCAGCTTCACCGGAAGATTATATTGCACAATGGTCATTAAATCGCCCATCATCATGGACAAACCTCCATCTCCACAGAATGCTATTACTTGTTGGTCGGGACGAGCAAGAGCAGCACCAATGGCTTGTGGCATCGCATTAGCCATAGAACCATGATTGAACGAACCTAACATCTTTCGTTTGCCGGTTCCATCAATGTAGCGTGCAGCCCACACACAACACATGCCGGTGTCGACAGTGAATATTGCACCTTTGTCAGCCAACTCATTAATTACAGAGGCAACATATTCGGGATGAATGGCATTTGGTTCTCCGCGATCAGTTACATAAAACAACAAATCCTTTTTTCCCTCTTTGTAAAACTCTAATTGTTTGTCGAGAAAAGTCCTGTCTTCTTTATTTTCTACTAGGGGTAGGAGAGCCAACAAGGTATCTTTTACATCTCCACAAAGTCCAAGATCAAGTTTAGCTCTTCGTCCAAGATTTTTGGGTTTAATGTCTATTTGTACAATTTTATTGTGAACAGGCATGAAAGGTGTATACGGAAAATCCGTTCCAAGTAAAATCAGTAAGTCACATTCGTGCATACTTTGGTAGGCCGATGGAATTCCCAACAATCCGGTAAGTCCTACTTCATACGGATTATCATACTGAATGGCCATTTTTGCTTTATATGAATAAGCCACCGGGGCATTTAATTTCTCGGCAAACTGAATGATTTCGTCATGTGCATCGGCAGCACCCAGTCCACAATAGATGGTCACTTTGGGGTGAGAATTCAATAATTCGGCGAGTTGATTTAATTCCTCATCGGATGGCCTGATAACAGGTTTATTCCGAAAAAGTGTCGTTGTAGTTTGAGACTCTTCAGCCGGAAGATTCGTTATATCGCCGGGCAGTCCAATAACGGCAACATCTTTTTTATGTACCGCGTGCTGAAGGGCGGCCTGTAGCATACGTGGAAATTGTGTAGACGTTGCAGCCAGTTGGTTATAGCAACTGCAATCGTCAAAAAGTTTTATAGTATTTGTGTCCTGAAAATAATCCGTTCCAAATTCCCTGGTAGGAATAGTAGAAGCAATAGCCAATACCGAAGCCGACGAACGATGTGCATCATACAAACCATTGATAAGATGCACATGTCCCGGTCCACTACTGCCGGCACAACATGCCAAGCCTGTTAGCTGTGCTTCGGCACCAGCTGCAAATGCAGCTGTTTCTTCGTTACGCACATGAATCCATTTGATTTTGCCGTTACGTTGTATAGCTTCGTTTACATGATTAAGACTATCTCCGGTTACGGCATAAATTCTTTTTATACCTGCTTCAACCAGTGTTTCCACGAGTTGATCTGAAACATTTTTACTCATAAGTCAGGTTTTATTTTTTTAAAGCTTTCATTAATGATTTTACAGAGCCTTCACTTTCAAGTATTACTTTGCTGTTCTTCATCATATTATTTTCTGATTCGATGCTGAAAGTGAGATGAAGTTTGTAACCTACGTTATTGCCTTTTTTCAGCAAATCAAATAGTGTTTTGCCCACTTCTTTAAAAGATATTTTTATCGGGATTGTCAGGTCGGTAACACTTTTTGCATGAATATCCGTAAGACCAGGAATTATTCCCTTAATCAATTTATTGTCTTCAATGGAAAGCTCATAAGCGATATTTTTTGACTTGAGCGAAAATACATTTTGATTTTTTATTGAAACAACAAGCTTAAAAACCGCTCCCGAAAAATTCAATGAACTAATTTCGATATGCCCTGATTTTACCTCCGGGATATGAATCAGTGGAAGAAATTTTTTAATATCTACATCAAACTGTTTTTTAAATAAAATGTTGGTAAAGAATGATACCCGAAAACGATATTCAACCGAATCAATATTTTGCCGCTCATTGGCTTTTAATACAGAAATAAGATCGCGATTGAAAATAGTGATAGGCAGCGAAATCCTGCTAATATCATTACTTTTCACTGTTATTGATTTTTTGTAATGGTCCTTCATTACCTCTCTATCATTGATAAAAATCCTGTATTGCAAACTATCAGCAGTGAATGAGAGCGGAATTTGATTTTTGATGAGAACATTTACCGTCATTTCTGTTTTCTCAGAAGTGAGTGATGTTATGTCTACCTGTGACAACTCCAAGCGCGGTAGTAAAAATGTTTTGTTCGGGTCCTTATCACGTACATAGCCCCAAGAACGCCAGATAAGAAACGAAGCAATGATGGCAATGAAAAGAATTACAAGCATTAAAATAATTTTCTTTTTCATGTTATTATGAAGTTTATCCATCTTAGGCGGTATAGTCAGGGCATTCGGATCGGTCTGAATGGAAATTGTTTCTATTCCACTAAACTAACAGGTATTTCTTTTTTTACTTCTTCGATAATTCTTTGGCAAAAAGCCGGAAGATCCGTGGGATATCTACTTGTAATGAGATTATTGTCCACAACAACTTCTTCATCTTTCCAATCAGCTCCTGCATTAATCAAATCTGTTTTAATTGATTTATAAGAAGTCAACCGTTTACCTTTTAATAATCCGGTTTCAATTAATATTGAACCGGCATGACAAATAGCAGCAACAGGCTTTTCTTGTTCAAAAAACTCAGTTACAAATTGTACAGCCAATTCGTTTGTTCGTAATGAGTCGGTATTCATTACGCCACCCGGTAATACCAACATATCGTAATTCGTAGAAAAAGCCTGATTAATAGTTTCATCAACTTTAAATTTATTGCCCCATTTGGTATTCTTCCAACCCCTTATTTTCCCTTTTTTCAGCGATATTACATCAACTAAAAATCCTTCTTTTTTAAGAGCTTTTATAGGCTGTTTAAATTCTGATTGTTCAAAACCATCAGTAGCCATAACAGCTATTCTTTTCATGTTCAATTGCTTTTCCATTATGTTGTTTATTTTTTATTCTGATGTGGAATGAGCCTGATTCAGATTATTCTTGTGCAAATTTGATAAGTTCCGCATTAAACTTCCCAGTTTCCTCCAAAAACAAACTATGCCCACTATTTTCAAAACTAACCAGTTGTGAATCTTTGATTCTTGCCTTCATTTGTTTGGCCAGGTCGAATGAGCATATTTTATCTTTTTCCCCGTGCAGAATCAGGGTTGGAATTTTTATTTGTTTCAAATCATCCCGTAAGTCTGTATCCCTTAATGCGTACAGGCATTGAGCGGTGGCATATGCAGAGGCTGATATTCCAATTCCATTCAACCAGTTACCAATCCCTTCATTTAATGATTTTTCTGTAGCAGAGAATATCTTTGCAAAATCAGACAACAGTTTTGGTCTATCCTTAAAGTTCAATGTTATTAATTCATCCACCGAAGCTGCTGTAAGATTATATGGAAAATTTTCGCGTTGTGTCCAGCTTGGTGCTGCCGCTCCGGCCAGTACCAGTTTAGATACATGAGCTGAATTATACTTTACAATATACCGTATGGCAATAGCCCCTCCCATAGAGAAACCACCCAGTACAGCATTCTTAATATCCAATTGGTCTAAAACACTTTTAATATCCCTACTATGTGTATCGTAATCATAATCGTATACTCCATAGGGTTTTGATGATCTTCCAAAACCGCGCAATGTAATTCCAATTACACGGAAATGCTTATTCATTAAATCATTATATTGATATTCGTACATTTCATCACTTAACGGCCAACCCGGTATTAATACAATAGGGCGTCCTTCGCCGGCATCGGTGATATGAAGATGAACATTACGTTCTACTTCAATATACTCTGCTCTGGCTATTGGGAGGTTGATATTTTTTATTTCTTTTTCCATGATTGTATTTTTTATGTTATTGAGATACTTTTAGGCTTGTTCCAAAATATAGTCGTTCAATAGAGAATTAAGCGAATCGTAATAAGATCTTAAACTCTTCAGCGTAATTTCCACGTCCTTTTCAGCCGGAATTGTCACGGGCATTTCTTCCAGAAATTTAATCAACTCAGGATAATGATCTTTTATCTCCGTAGTCACCTGCATGATTTTTAAATTCAAATCCCTTTCAGAATCCTCATGCACCTTATTTTTCAATTGTTTATCTATTGATTTTTTCATTATTTTAATATTTGAAGAGAATCTTTGATATCAAATAATTTACAAGCTACACTGTAGGGCATATTTATCAACTCGCTTTTGGTATTGTATTTTGTCGAAGCTGCCTTTAAGGCTGTAGATGTACCTGGAATGGCAATAAACCGAAACTTATCACTTGCATTAAAAGGCTGGGTACTCAAATCGCACGTAAACTCAATACTTCCATATTGGTGAATCAAAAAACTCCAGTTTGCACCTAAGACGTAAGCGGGTAATGGTCGAACCGAAGTTGAACTGTATACATCGCCGGCCAACCATACATAAGCCAACACTACTCCATTCTCTACAACGCTTTGAGTCAAATCGGGTGCTGAGGCATCGAAATACCAATCGCCCGCACTACCTGACCAAGCTGTAGGACTAAACCATTCGGAGTAATACACTGCTGCATTTTGCCCATCAGCTCCTGTGGGTCCCTGTGGTCCTGTATTTGAACATCCTGTAAAGGCAATAACTGTAAATGCAAGTAGTAAATAGATTGTACTAATTTTAGTTTTCATAATGAATTGAGTTTAAATTGATAAAAGGATATTCAGCTTGTAGCGCAGCTGACTTAGTATTGAATTGCTACTGTTGTTGTTACTAATTGTTGGTTCATTATAAACCAATGCGAAAAACATCTTTAGTTGTTTTTCATGAATGCCTGATTAAATTTCAAACTTTAAAATGTTTCTATGGTAATTGTATTTTCAGGTACACCCAGATTTGATAATTGCTTTAATACAGCTTCCATCATGGGAGGAGGGCCGCATACATACACGTGTTTGGTAGTGTCATTCACGTAGTCTTTCAGAAAATCTTCGGTGATTTGCCCGTGTGCATATTCTTCAAGCCGCTCGTCTGATAAAATATTGATAAAATTACTCCCCAGCATGTCTTCAAATTCTTTTTTCAGGATAATATCCCATTTCATCTTATTAGCAAAAATGAGTTTGTTATCACCTATTTCATTTCGGGACAGAAGATTCCTGAAAATGGAAATAAACGGGGTTACACCGGCACCTCCGGCAATAAACACGCCTTCGCCTTTGTAAGCAATGGAACCGAATACATCATGCAAAATCAATTCATCATCTTTCCTTAATTCCAGAATTTCGTTGGTTACACCTTTGTGTTCAGGATATGTTTTAATCGTAAACTCAAGGAAATCATCTTTGGGAAGACAAGTGAATGTGAATGGATTCTTCTTTACTTTCCAATCGGGTTTATTGATTGAAATGTGGGTTGCTTGGCCGGGAATGAAGTTGAACTCTTCCGGTTTTTCAGTAATAAGTTGCAGCACATCGTGATTGATATGTACGATTGATTTAATCTTTACAATATTGTGTTTCATATTCGTATATTTAATATTCTGATTTTGATAAACTGTTTATATTTTCAAAACTTTATTCTCTTCTTTAATTCTTACAGATAACATTATTGCATTTAGCACAGTAAAAACAATAGCCGTATAATACAAATGAAATACCAACGGAATAATTGCAATTTCTGCAATTACTATCCCGTAATTTGGGTGCCGAATGTATTTGTACACCCCATTTCTTATCAAAGGGAATTCCGGGATATGATAAATCTTTGTGTTCCAAAATTTCCCCAGCGACGTGATAACCCAGGCTTTAAATGACAAAAACAAGAAATAGAGAACAAAGAAAAACTGACTAAAAGATGCTGATTGCCTTGTCGAATATTCAATAATTAATGAGACGATAAACAATACATGAAGTGCTACAATGTATGGATAATGCTTCTGCCCATATTCAATGGCGCCATTCTGCAATAACCATATTTCATTCCTTCGCGAAAGAATTAATTCTCCTATTCTCAACAGGATAATAAATGATATGAAAAAGATGAAAGCCATCGTATTATTTGTTCATTTGAAGTAAAACCATCTCACATGAAAACCCGGGACCCATGGATACCATTAAGCCATAACCGTTTTCGAAATGATGCTTAAAAAACCGTTCTAACACATATAAAACTGTAGTGCTGGACATGTTGCCATTATCGTTCATTACCTCACGGGTATTTTTTAAAAAATCCCCTTTCACTCCCAAAGCTTCTTCATAAGCTGTCAGCACTTTCTTGCCGCCCGGATGGAAAATAAAATTTTTAATATCCGATAGCTTCAAATTCTGCTTATCTAAGAATGAAGTAATATCGTTTCGTACATTTTTTTCGATAATGGTTGGGATGTCCGACGAGAACAACACCTTAAATCCGGTGTCCATAAACTGCCAGCCCATAACGTCCAATGAATCATAATAGATTTTGCTTTCGTTAGCCAAAAATGTAATTTTTTCTCTGGTTTTCGTCACATGATTATCGCCTGTTATCAGGCAGGCAGCCACTCCGTCGGCAAATAAACTGGAGCCAATGAAATTACTCTTGCTGAAATCGTTTCGTAAGAAAGTCAGCGAGCACAATTCTACTGCAACCAGTAAAACAACCGCATCCGGATTTGCTTTTGCCAGGATGCAGGCTTTTGAATAACCTGATACTCCTCCACCACAACCTAAACCGAATATTGACATTCGATTAATATTCTGGCTCAGTCTCATTTTATTAATGATGAGAGCGTCTAAACTCGGGGTGGAAAGTCCGGTGGTGGAAACAAAAATGATATCGGTGATTTCTTCCTTCTTAATATGTGCAGAAGAAATACATTCCTCAATTGCTTTGACAGAATACTCCAGCGAAATCCGGATATATTCTAAATTCTGATCTTCAAAAGTGTGAAGTTCTGCGTAATAATCGAGTGGTTTACAAAAATTACGGGTAAGTATTTCTGTGTTATCAAATGCGATCAGCATTCGTTCCACTTGGGGATACGAAGGAGCAAATAAGTCGTTGGCATATTGCTTTACTTCCTGCTGATCAACTTTGAAAGGAAACTCAATTGTAGATATGGCTGCTAATGTTGGCATAAGTCTTTATTTTATATAGTTATTTTTTACCTGTCGAAATAGCTGCAAAAAGACAAAGCCTTTAAGCAGATATCCCGATTTAAAGGCAATGAATCAGCTTGCAGAACCTTCGGTCTGATTAACCAGGTAATTCTCCAAACCCATTTGTTCAATCTGTGCACGTTGCATTTCTGCCCAATCCACATGTCCTTCCTCCATTTTGAGTATTTTTGTAAGCAGATCAACTGAGCCCTGGTCATCAACTTCGCGACCGAGCTTTATGGCATCATTATAATCTCTGACAACATTAAGTTCTGCATCATTGTCGTTACTAATTATTTCTGATACAGTTTTACCAATCTTCATGGGATTAAGTTTGGATACAGTTGGTGTTTCATCTAAAAAAATAATTCGCTCAATGAGCCACTCAGCATGAAGCATTTCATCCATTGCCTGTTTCCTGATTGCCTTGTGGAGTTTGCCATAACCCCAGTTTGCACACATTTCAGATTGCACCATATATTGGTTTATAACAGTAAGTTCATCGGCCAATAGTGAGTTTAAGACTACTATTAATTTATCATTACCTTTCATAATTGTTTTTTTTGAAATGAATAATTGTTTTCGCTAAATTTGAAGAGCAAAGTTATGGGGATGTAACAAAGAATGTGTTACACAATAATGGAGAAAAATTACATGATTCACACATTGATTAATCATGGACTTTCACGAAAGTTTATTCTTAGTTGAAACTGCAAAAGCAACGAAAAAGAAGTTTTTAGATTTGAAGATCAAATGTATTTGAGACCTTCGGGACTTTACTTCACCTTTCCATTGCTTTTTCGCAGAATATAATTTAAAGCTTCAAGCTATAAGTGAATCCGTCATTAAAATGTAGTTTAATCTCTTTTTTTAGTGGGGATAATGAACATTGGAATTGATGTTTTTCTCATCACTTCTTCAGTAACGCTCCCAATAAGTATACTCTCCAACCATTTCTGACTGTGTGAACCCATTACAATACAATCAGCTTTTATCTCGGTGGCAGTTTTCAAAATCACTTGAGCTGCATCGCCTTCTTTCTGCATAATTTGAACTGAGGCATCGCCTAAATGTTTTTTTGCTTTTTCCAAAAAATTATGCGATCCTTTATTTGCAATATTATATTCATCCATTAAAATCGGTGCGTCAATTTGCCATATACCCATATTTTGATAAATTGTAGAATACATGCTTAATTCGAGTCCTACATGCAATAACACAATTTCTGCGTTCATTGATTTAGCCATTTCATAGCCATCATTCGCCACCTTTTCTGCAGTTGGATCATAATCCAATGCAATCAAAACTCTTTTCATAGTGCTCGCTTTCATTTTTTTTCATTTATTTTTTTTTATCACAACTTAAAAATAATTCTTTTTACTTTATTCAAAAGCCAGAATTACGCTGAAAGGATGACTCATAATATTTAGTTCACCTTTAGACTACAAATCTCAAAAAATTAAAGGACAAAAGGATTACATAATTTTTGAATAAAGTTATATGATTCACACATTTCACACTCCCCTTCGATTGTAGAGAATGCGTAAAACTAATTCAAGAACATTCTTTTTGAAAAGACCTTAAAGGCCATCTTTTTAAAAACATATCAACCCATTTAAATGTTAGATAGTATAAGTTTTATAAACATAAATCTTATTGCGTAAATTGACAGTCAAGTAGTATGAAGTAGTATGAAAGATTAATACAGATAATCATTAAAAATAATCGATATGAAATTAGTTTTGATACGTCATGGAGAGAGTCAATGGAATAAAGAAAACAGGTTTACAGGTTGGACCGATGTTGACTTAACCGAGAAAGGAATAGAAGAAGCCAAAAATGCAGGAAAACTTCTGAAAGCTGAAGGTTTTACCTTCGACATAGCTTATACTTCGGTATTGAAAAGAGCTATCCATACACTTTGGCATGTAATGGATGAAATGGATCTTGCCTGGATTCCGGTGTATCGTTCGTGGAGGCTGAACGAAAAAAGCTACGGTGATCTGCAAGGATTGAACAAAGCCGAAACCGCACAAAAATATGGCGATGATCAGGTGCTGCTTTGGCGGCGAAGTTTCAATGTGCGTCCTCCCGAATTGGATATTACTGACAAAAGACATCCTGCCAACGAGTTGAAATACTCCACAATAGATAAATCATTATTGCCTGCCACCGAATGTTTAAAAGATGCTATTGAACGATTCTTGCCTTATTGGCATGAAACAATTCAACCTTCTATTCTACAGCAACAAAAAGTTTTAATTGTAGCGCACGGTAATAGTTTAAGAGCGTTGGTTAAGTATCTGGACCATTTATCGGAGGAAGAAATTCTGGACGTAAACATTCCAACCGGAATTCCACTGGTTTATGATCTCGACGAAAAACTGAATGTAATATCAAAGAATTATCTGGGAGATGAAGAAACAATTAAACAATTGATGAATGCTGTAAAAAATCAGGGAAAGGCGTAATGAGTCTCGTCAGGAACTTATTTATTCGGACATACGCTCAATAATAGTATATCAGTCACATCCCGTAAGCACTGCATACAAAACAAAAGCAGGTGGAATTGATTCAATTCCACCTGCTTTCATTATTAAAGTTTTAGTTCCGGTATTGCGTATACATGTTGCCAAACTACCTGACATGTACTATATTATTGTCATGCGTCTTCATATGGCTTACACTTCCTCCTTACTATATATAAATAAGAGTGTGATTTTTATCGAATATACTCATCATTTAATCCCTTTCCATTGAGAATTTGCTCCAAACATTTTTCAACTCTTGACTCCCTGGTTTTAGCTTGTTTGGGTGCTGTAAAATAAAGAATGTACGCTCTCTGCCGTCCAGGTGTCAATGCTTCAAAAGCAGTTTTCAAAGCAGGAAATTCATTTAATTTCTGTTGAAACTCTTCGGGGAACAGGAGCTCTGCCTTCTTTTTCAGCTCCACTTTCAATCCGGCCTTTTCCACTTCAATAGCCTCATAAATATAGGCTTTCAAGATGGGTTCCAAGTCCGTTATTTCAAGGATATTGGTAAAACGAATCTGTCGACTTGCCTGAACATTTTCCGTTTGCCGGATTAAAATACTATGAGTATCGTGTAATAGTGCACCTTTGAAAAACAGAAGTGCACAGTATTCTTTAAATCCATGGATTAAAACCAGGTTATTTTTCTGAAATGTATAGCAGGGACAGCCCCATTTCAATTCTTCGGTCAATTGACATTCAAGAGCAATCATTCTCAATTTATCAAATTCGTCCTGCCATTTTTGGGCTTTATTAAAAAAAAAATCTACCTTCGGATTCATTTTATTTATTCATTTACTGATGGATATTCTATTATACATGAATGTGTATAGACATTCAATTTCAGTTACTTCTAGGTTTTGATCCGGTTTATTCTCCCCAAGCTTCTCTTTCACCTACTGAGGGTTTAGTATCTTTCTGATTGGATTAGATTCATTTTCTCTTTAATTCCAGCACTGCTATTTCAGGTCTGCAAAAAAAGCGGAAATGTGGAAAACGTGTACCAATTCCGGAAGTGATATAAGATTGCATAGTTGGTTTTGATTGTACTAATCCGTAACGGTATTTTTGACTTTCTTTAGTAAGAGCCAGACTTTCCCATATATCATGATCGGACGGAAGAATAGGTGCCCACAATCCAAAAAATGTTACCTGACCTCCATGCGTGTGCCCCGAGAGAGTTAAGTCTACTAAACCCGAATTTATTTTGTCAATAATATAAGGTTGGTGCGATATTAGAATACAAAAATCTTTTTTATGTACATCATATGTCGTACTGTCTACTATCGGTTCAGAACCGTTAGGGTCATCAACTCCTCCAACTTTGATACTATCCCCATTTATTTTTACCCAATACGATTTATTATCACACAGTTTGATTCCATGACTTACCAACATTTTCTTTGATAAATCGCCATTTACAAAGTAATCATGATTGCCCATCACTCCAAAAACTCCATACTTGCTTTTCAGTTTCCCCAATGCGGAAAAAACCGGTTCAATGTATTTTTCTTTCAGCGAAACGTAATCTCCGCCAAGTATGATAATGTCAGGATGTAAATTGTTGATACGTTCTACAAGCTTTTGCACCCGCTCTATCGATAATGCATCACCATGATGAATATCGGATACAAATACAATTCGTTTTCCATCAAATGATGGTGGTACATCGGGCGATTCAATAGTAACTCGTGTAATTTTGACCCATCTTGTTTCCAGGGAAGCGTAGGTCAGTAATGCAATGCCTGCTAATACGATTATTAATAACCGTTTGGTTCTTTTTCTAATTTTCATTTATCGTTTTCAAATTTCATCTGTGTTTGTTTCTGAATCTTAAAAAAGGGACTTAAATCCCGCATAAAAAGTGGTTGGAACATTCCAACTTATGAATGTTCCAACCGCGTTCTGTATATGTTGATTTTAGAATGTGACATTTAATTGTTCCGTTTACTTCTCTTGTAAAAACAAACAATATATATATCTATAAAGTTTAGCTAATTCTGACAAGCAATGGGTACAGAACTATAAACAAATTCACAGAAACCAATATGTTTCAGAACCAATTGTTGGATCATAAATCAATCCAGCGGGGGTAATACTGATTTTAATTTCTTAATAAAGTCCTCTTTAGTCACTTTTTGTGACATCAGTTCATTGCCTTTTTTCAGCATAGTTTCAAGCATATCTGTAATCTTCAATAATTGTTCACCTTTATCTGTTGAAGTGAGGTAAGGGCTAATATACCAATTATCTTTTATTTTTATAAAATTGTCCTTTAAAAGACATTGATGACATTCAGTTTCGGACGGAACATATTCAGATGTTGCTTCATTATCAGAAATCGTGATTTTGGCACTGGTTGATTTTTCTAAGAAATATGCTGGTTGTGCAATCATACCAATTACAAAATCTAACATTCCCAAATTATTGAAAACAGTTGGATACATTGCGTTCGCATCTTTACTGAATTTGTTTAAATCTTGTTTCATCATCAATAACTTAATTGCAGCACGAGACACGACCTTATCATTTTCGGTAACATGTAGATATAACTTTGACAATAAAACTGTGTCCCGTAATTGGTAGGCTTTGTCTAATGATACAAAAACTAATTTCGGACTTTTCTCTTGCGCTTGCAAAGCTATAGTAAAAACTATAGCAACTAAAAATAATGTGATTGTTTTCATCTTTTAATTATCGATATTTGTTTATAATGATTTTTAATTTTCAATTTGTGTATAATAATTTAGCTTGTTGGTATAGCGGTCTGCATTGTCAAAGTCAGAATAAAAGCTCTACTTTTCATATCTAACTCCAATTTTTTTTAGTAAATTTTCCAATTCAGTAAATTACTTCCCGCTGGTCAGTGACCGTTGCTTCTGCTTCTGACTTTTTGATTTAATTAAAGCCTCAAAGATAAAAACATTATTTCACATTAACAATAGCTTTGTTAGATTAATTTCTGTTTATTTTCTAAACTTTACTTTTTATCTAAACTATTGGTACCAATAGGTATAATTGGGTGTGAAGTTTGTATTTGAATAGTGGATTTATTTGTAAGGAATCTTATTTTCTTTGTAAGTAAATTCAATTTAATAGTAAGGAAACTACGTGTGAATTATGTAACATATTCCCAAATATATGTAACTATGTAAAGTTGTATTCCGATTACTTTTGCTTCCAACAGCTACATACTTTTAGCGTAATGAAAATCTGTTTCTGTAATTGCTAAAACCTTTCCTCTTCAAACCTTGTTATTACTTATAAGTGTGCAATAAAATTTAATCATCTGCCTTTTGAAAGCAGTATTCAGATAATCAGTCTTATAACTTGCAACTATTTACATGTAACTACTTATAAAACCAAAACAAATTATTATCGTATGAAAGAATATAAATTATTTACACCTACAGATTTAGGTGATATGGAACTAAAGAATAAAATAGTGATGGCACCAATGACCCGCAGCCGTGCTATTGGTAATATCCCGAATGCTTTGATGGCTGAATACTATGGTCAACGGGCAAGTGCCGGATTAATTATTACAGAAGGAACGTCTCCTTCGCCCAATGGATTGGGATATGCCCGCATTCCGGGATGTTTTAGTAAAGAACAGGTTGAAGGTTGGAAACTAACTACTTCGGCCGTTCATAATGCCGGTGGAAAGATATTTATTCAGCTTATGCATTCCGGACGTATAGGTAATTCGCTTAATTTGCCCGAAGGTGCACAGTTAATTGCACCATCGACAGTAAAAGCAGCAGGCCAAATATGGACCGATGCGGAGCAACTGCAAGATTTTCCTATCCCTAAACAAATGAATGATGAAGATCTGGTACTGGCACACACTGAATATGTAGCTTCTGCCAAACATGCTATTGAGGCCGGTTTTGATGGTGTGGAACTGCATGGTGCCAATGGATATTTGTTGGAACAATTCCTGTCGCCAATCAGTAATATCCGTACAGATAAATATGGTGGAAGTATTGAAAACCGATGTCGTTTTGTACTGGAAGTAGTTAGTGGTGTGGTTGCAACTATTGGAAAAGAAAAAACCGGTATCCGACTTTCACCTTATGGAGTAGCCAGCGATATGCCTCATTATCCCGAAATTGCTGAAACCTATACCTATTTGGCTGAAGAACTGAATAAACTGGGAATAGTATATCTGCATTTGGTGGACCATTCGGCCATGGGTGCTCCCGAAGTTCCTGCGTCAATAAAAGGTATTATCCGTACCCGTTTTAAAAATACGCTGATTCTTTCGGGCGGTTATGATAAAGAACGTGCTGAAGAAGATTTAGAAAACGGAAGGGCTGATTTGATAGCTTTTGGTCGTCCGTTTATTAATAACCCTGATTTGGTGGAACGGTTAGAGAACGATTGGCCATTATCACAAACATTAAAAATGGATTTGTTTTATACAGCTGACGAAAAAGGTTATACCGATTATCCGGATTATAAATAATTCAACCATTTCATTGTTTTAGAGTATAAAGATGGGTAGAGCAGTTATCAACTATGAATTTACCGGTTTTTATACTCTTTTTATCTCCACGCTTAAAGGTTCCGCTTTTACATTAATTCAATGCTTATGAAAGACTATTTAAATGAAGATATGCTGAGATTACTGATTGCATCAGCTTCCTTTATTGCTATCCTGGTGCTTGTTTATTTTGTTTATCGTTTCTTCTTTTCACTTTTCAAACGAAGGGTTCTCCGTTCCAATAATGCGATAAGTAACCAGATAGTGGAGTTATTTAAAATTCCTGCACTCTGGTTGATTTATTGGATTCTGTTCAAGATATTCACGCACATCTTCCTTTCTAACCTGATCATATTTCCTTATTTAGTGCATGTCAATACGCTTTTAATTATATTCTCAATAACTTGGATTTCGTTACAGTTTATTAAAGCAGGAGAATATTATTTACTTCGGAAGTTTGATATTAAAACGTCCGACAACTTAAAAGCACGTAAAAACCTGACACAAATAAAAGTATTTAAAGGCATAGCTACCACCATCATTGTGATTGTGGCTATTTCAATCAGTCTGTTGACTTTTGAAGCGGCACGAACCATTGGGGTGAGCTTACTTACTTCGGCCGGAATAATCGGAATTATTGTTGGATTTGCTGCTCAAAAGAGTATTGGTTTGATACTGGCAGGAATACAAATAGCCATAACACAACCTATTCGGCTTGATGATGTAGTGGTAGTAGAAGATGAATGGGGAAAGATTGAAGAAATTACCTTAACCTACGTGGTAGTGAAAATTTGGGACGAACGACGATTGGTGCTTCCGATAACCTGGTTTTTGGAAAAACCTTTTCAGAACTGGACACGCGCATCCGCCGACATTATTGGTACTATATTTATTTATGTCGATTATAGTTTTCCGGTGGAAAGTATCCGTACTGCGTTGCCTGAAATGCTGAAAGACAATACGGATTGGGATAAGCGGGTTGTCAATGTGCAAGTCACTAAAGTAACGGAACAATATAAAGAAGTCAGAATACTGGTGAGTAGTTCCGATTCATCAAAGAATTGGGATTTACGCACCGAAATACGGGAAAAGCTGATAGACTTTATCAATGATAATTATCCGGAAACCTTTGCTAAGATTCGAATTAAAACAAATTAAAACAACTGTTTTCCATGTGAATTTTGTAACTCTTTCCTAAAATTGTGTAACATCAATCTGCTTTATAAGCCTCATCTTTGTATTAATCTGCTTCTAATTGCAGTATGATTAAATTACAGTATAAAAATTTGTAAAGTTATGAATATCAAGAAGATTTTTGGAGCAGTACTAACAGTGCTTGGAATCTGTGGATTGACTTATGCGGCAATATTATTTGCAAATTTATCGGGTGGTACGCATGTATATAAAGAGATTGCTATATACGGAATTTTGGGACTTATATTCTTTGTTTCCGGAATTAGTCTGGTACAGACAATTAAGGACAATTGATATTTATATAAACCCGAAACAACTCAGATTTTCCTTTTAATCCTGATTAAATTATTAATTATGAATTTCGTAGATTATTATAAAATATTAGGAATAGATAAATCAGCATCGCCCAAAGATGTCAAGAATGCTTACAGAAAGCTGGCACGGAAATACCATCCCGATTTGAATCCAAATGATCAGGATGCCAAAACTAATTTCCAACAGATTAATGAGGCAAATGAAGTATTAAGTGATCCTGAAAAGCGGAAGAAATACGACCAGTACGGAAAAGACTGGCAACATGCTGATGAATTTGAAAAACAAAAACAACAGCAGGCTCAATACGCAGGTTCACAAGCCGAAGGAGGATTTTCAGGGGGACAATCTGCCGGCGATTTTTCCGATTTCTTTGAATCCATGTTTGGTGGAAGTGGTAGAAGCAGACAAGCTAAATACAGAGGCGAAGACTATACCACCGAGATTCAACTGGACTTACTGGATGCTTACAAAACCCACAAACAAACATTAACGGTAAACGGAAATAATATCCGGATTACCATTCCCGCCGGTGTGGAAAACGGACAAATTATCAAAATCCCCGGACATGGTGGACAGGGAACAAACGGTGGACCGAATGGCGATTTATATATAACTTTTTCAGTAGCCAATCATGCAAATTTCAAACGACTGGGAAATAATATATTTGCCACGGTTGATTTGGATATCTATACGGCTGTGTTAGGTGGTGAAATTACCATAGATACCCTTGACGGGAAAGTAAAATTGAAAATAAAACCCGAAACCCAAAATGGAACCAAAGTGAAGTTGAAAGGCAAGGGATTTCCAGTGTATAAAAATGAAGGACAGTTTGGTGATTTACAGATAACATATTCTATTAAAGTGCCTACAAATCTGACGGAACAACAGAAGAAGTTGTTTGAAGAATGTAGAGACGCTGCACGCAGCGTCTAAAACAAAAATATTGAGACGTTGCTTGCAGCGTCTGTTTGAGATTAAAATAAAACCCATGCAAACAGAAAATTTAATAGCAATCGATGAATTCTGTGTCAAACACGACATTGAAATATCATTTGTCAGTTCGTTGCAACAAATCGGATTGATTGAGGTTACGACGATTGAAGATGTTTGGTATATTCAAACAGAGCAACTTCAACAGTTGGAAAAATTCATCCGCTTTTATTATGAGTTGGATATTAATCTTGAAGGCATTGAAACCATCAACCATTTGTTGGAACGAATAACCGAATTACAAGATCAACTTACACTCCTCCGAAACAAGTTGGGGTTGTATGAGTAATTGTTTAGCTACACGGAACTTTGGTAGAAGAATACGGAACTTTGCGAGAGCTCTACCGAACTTCCGGATTAAAATCCCAAGTTTCCGGATTAAGACCCCGAACTTCCGGATTAAAATCCCAAGCTTCCGGATTAAGATCCCGAACTTTGGTAGAGCTCTACCGAACTTTGGTAGAGCTAGAATAAACTTTGGTAGAAGTCTACCGAACTTTGGTAGAGCTAGGATAAACTTTGGTAGAGCTCTACCGAACTTCCGGATTAAGATACATAGAAATGGTAGTAGTATACCGAAAGAGAGTGTTTTCCAATATATTGAGATAAATGAATAAAGTACGTACTATTTTAAAGAAAACTTTCAAAGCTATCTTATGGATGGTGTCTGTTTTCGTGCTTTTATTCCTCATTATTGCCGGAGTAATTCAAATCCCTGCAGTTCAAACTAAAATAGTTCATCTTGCCACCACTTTTGTCAGTAACAAAACCCATACACGGGTTGAAATAAAGAATGTAAGTATATCTTTTCCTAAATCGGTGGTTATTGAAGGACTTTTCTTGGAAGATACCCGAAAAGACACTTTGGTTTATGCCGGCGAAGCCAACGTGAATATTGCTCTCTTTAATTTGATTTTCAATAAAATAGATATAAGCTCTTTTGCATTGAATAATGTTACACTGAATCTTTATAACAGTACTTCCGATTCTCTTTTCAATTATAATTTTCTGATAAAAGCGTTCGCGTCAACCACTCCGGTGGATAGTATGAAGCAGAAGAAACCTTCCGCCTGGAAGTTTAATGTGGACAATGTAAGTCTGAAAAATATCCGTCTCCGTTACGATGATGAGTTTGGCGGAATGAATGTAACTGCTTCGCTCGAAAAACTGAATTTGAAGATAAATAAACTCGATCTTGAGAATTCCAACTATGCCATAGCCGATTTGCTGGTTGATAAATTAAAAGCCAATGTGCTGATGACTGTGCCTGTCAATCCATCATCCAGTAAACCATCAGGTACGTTTCCCATAATTACAGCTGCTAATATTCAAATCAATAATTCTACGGTAAAGTATGGAGATGAAATGAGCAAGCAATCTATTTTGGCAGCCATTACACGCTTTGAATTAAAAAATGCAAGTGTCGATTTACGTAAAGAAGAAGTATTGTTGGATAAAATATCCTTGTCTGATTCTAAAATTCAGTACAACACTTCCGAAACTACCACTAAGCAACCACCCATCAATACCCAAACAAGAAATGATTGGAAAGTAACGGTAAAAGACATTGAACTGGCCGATAATTCACTTGCTTACTCGGTAGAAAACAAACCGCTGCTGAAAAATTCATTTGATGCCAATCATTTATATTTCAAATACTTCAACCTCACAGCAAGCGATATTTATTATTCTGCTGCCAAAACCCAGGCAACCATCCTTAAATTCAACGCCATTGATAAGAATAATTTTATCATTACTAAGTTTGAAACCAACTTCAGTATGGATGAACATTCCATCGCGGTAAAAAACCTGAAAGCACAAACTACCAATTCTACGATAGATGCTTCAGTAAACCTTCAATATTCTTCCCTTCAATCCCTGAAAGATTCGCTGCAAAACCTCAAGTTGAATGTGGATATGAAAAAGGTGAATATCAAAAATGCCGATATTATTTATTTTAATCCTGCCCTAAGTAAACAGCCTTTCTTTCAAAACAAAACAACCCTTACAAGTATCACAGGGAGCTTACGTGGAGCCGTAAATAAACTGAAAGGAAAGAATCTGGAAGTGAAAACAGGCAAACATACACGCTTAACTTCTTCCGCTTTTACCATCGTGGGGTTACCAAAAGCAGCAACGGCTTATTTTGATTTTCCGGATTTAAAGCTTGAAACGTGCAAACAGGATATTGTATCGCTGGGCGGTACATACATTCCAACCACTGTGGAAGTTCCTGAAAATATAAGTCTGGATGTTGCCTTTAAAGGAAATGTAAAAGCATTTGCATCAACCATTGGTCTGAAAAGTAGTTTTGGTGATGGAAATATGGTCGCTTCGATAGATAAATCGGAGAATTTCAAAGGAAACCTGAATATCACTAATTTTGATGTGGGTAGTTTGCTGAAAGATAAAAATATGTATGGTACGGTTTCGTTAACTGCAGAAGTGGATGGGTACGGATTAGATAAAAACACGATGAAAGCCAATGTCAAAGCCAATGTATCACAAATTTACCTGAACAAGTATTTGTATCATAATCTGAAAGTAGACGGAACGGTCAGTGGTCGTGAATTTGCCGGAAAAATAAACCTGAATGATAAAAATGCGGTGTTGGATTTCGACGGTTTGGTGAATATGACTCCCGATAAGGAAACCTATAAGTTTACGTTGAATGTGCAGGGCATTGATTTGCAAAAGCTCAATTTCACCAAAGACGATATGCGGATTAGTTTGGCTGCCACCGCCGATATGAAAGGTGGTACAATGAGCAAACTAAACGGGAAAGCAGGAATATCGAAAATGATAATTGCCCACGGCAATAAAAAATACGTGCTCGATTCATTGTTGGCAGTTTCGGTGAATGAGCCGAACCGAAGTGAAATGAGTATCAGCAGTTCGATTATTGGCATTAAATACAACGGCAAAGTTTCGCCGGTCGCACTTCCGGGAGCATTGAGCCAGTTCATAAATAAGTATTTTCAGTTTTTGGATGCTAAACTGCAGAAAACGAAAAATACTATGCAGGATTTTAATTTTGAGATTCAGCTTCGCAATCATCCTATTCTTTCGGAAGTATTCTTCCCCCAATTAAAAGAATTTATTCCGGGGATTATCAATGGAAGTTATGACAGCCTGAAAAACAACCTGAAAATAGATGCCAACATTCTGAAGTTGGTATACGGAACTACTGAAATAAATGACCTGGCACTGGAAGTGAATTCAGATTCCACAGCTTTGAACTATAAGCTTTCTACCAGCAGTATTACAAATCCGCAAATGGAACTGGATAACTTCGAGCTCGACGGCAAACTGAACGGGAATAAGTTGTTGGCAAACTTTTCGTCCATAGATGATGATAATATTAAGAAACTGATCATTCGGTCACAAATAACAAAGGATAATAACAACTTCAAACTGACACTTGACCCGAAGGAATTTTACCTGATGAATAATCGCTGGGACATTGCCACCGACAATTATATTGAGTTTGGCAAACAGGGATTTTTAATTCACCATTTATTCCTAAACCACAATGAGAATCAGATTAATATAGCTTCGGTTCACGATAAATTCAACGATGACCTGAACATTGCCATTAAGAACTTTAGTTTGGGAGATATTTCCCAGATAGTTCAGAAAGACACCAGTCTGATAAAAGGAAGCGTGGATGGAAACTTGTTGCTGAAACGCGTAAACAATTCGTACGGAATAATTGCTGATGCACAAATACGGAATCTGATTGTACGTGATGTTCCTATCGGGGATGTGTCATTGAAAGCGGATAACCCGACTTCGGAGAAATTTAATCTTGACCTGACTTTAGCTGGAAATGATAATAAGCTCACGGCGAGCGGTTATTTTGTACCCAATGGCGGCGCTAATTCTATAAATATAAAAACAAATATTGAATCGCTTTCGATGAAAACGGTAGAGGCATTTTCGATGGGACAAATAACGCAGGCTTCGGGAAAAGTTACCGGAGATATTTTGATAAATGGGTCAACTGCTGCTCCTGAAATAACCGGTGAATTGGTGCTCGACAATGTTTTTATGAATCCGACGGTAATTAATAACCGATTGGAATTTAAGCACGAAAAACTTCAATTGAAAACCGATGGCATCTATTTAAATAACTTCACCATGTATGATGCCGCCAATAATTCGGCAACAATTGATGGAAGCATTCATATGAAACAGTTCAAAGACTATGTTTTTGCGCTGCAGATAAACACCAAAGATTTTATGCTAATCAACACTACTTCCAAAGATAATAAAGAATTCTTCGGGCGAATGATTATTGATAGCAAAATAAATGTAAAAGGTCCAATGTCACTTCCGGTAGTTACTGCCCGGTTGAAGATGAAAAAAGGTTCTAACTTCACTTTTGCTGTGCCTGAAGATAAACTTACCAGCGACAAAGGCGAAGATGTGGTGGAGTTTAATGACACATCGAAATTCAATGCTATACTGAATAAAAAAGAGACAAAAACGGTACAAAAAACAAGCTTTACCGGATTTGATCTTTCCTCTATCATTGAAGTTGACAAAGATGCAACGTTGCGGTTATTAATGGATCCGGCTTCGTCCGATTCGTTGGTAGTAAAAGGCGAAGCAGCATTGAGTTTCACTATGGATCGTAGTGGAAAAATGAGTTTGACCGGAGCTTATAATCTGAACGAAGGCAGTTATATGGTTTCGCTGCAATCTATTATCAAAAAAAAATTTGAAATTGTGCCCGGCAGTACCATTATCTGGAACGGCGAACCGACTGATGCCGAAATAAACATCAATGCCACTTTTAGTCAACGTGCTGCGCCGATAGATTTGATGGCCGATCAAATGTCCGGCTTAAGTGAAGTTGATAAGGCGGGATACAAACAGCCGTATACTTTTTTGGTGGTGCTTAAACTGCGTGGTGCTATTTTACGACCCGAAATAAGTTTCGAAATACAGTTGACACCCGAAGACAAAGGAATTTTAGGCGGAGCAGTGAATCAAAAACTGAATTTGCTGAATGAAGATGCTTCGGCATTAAACAAGCAGGTTTTTGCTTTATTGGTGTTGGGAAGGTTTGTTCAGGAAAATCCATTGCAATCAGAATCGGGTGGAACAGATGCATTGTTGCGGTCAACGGTTGGTACTTTTTTATCCTCAGAATTAAATAAACTGAGTTCAAAAGTGGTTCCCGGAGTGGAAATGAATTTTAATATCCAATCGTACAATGATTATCAATCGGGAACGGCACAGGGAAGAACACAGGTGGAAATAGGATTAAAGAAGCAATTGTTCAATGACCGATTATCTGTTCAGGTTGGTGGTGCAGTGGATGTAGAAGGAGCCAAAGCACAACAAAACTCCGCCAGTCAAATTGCCGGCGATGTGGTTGTTGAATATAAACTAACCAAAGATGGTCGCTACCGACTAAAAGCTTTCCGGCATAACCAATACGAGGGAGCCATTGAAGGACAATTGGTGGAAACAGGTGCAGGAGTGGTTTATGTGCGCGATTTTAATAAGTGGAAAGAGTTTTTTGTTGCCCCGATAAAGAAGGAGAAGCCTAAAACAGCCCCTATTAAAAAAGAAAAGAACCCACAACCCCTGCCTGCCGCTGGCAAGCCTTAAAGGGGAACTTGATTAGTATGAGTTTTGTATATAAAATAGAATAATGATTTTACAATATATTGAATATCAATTTAAAAGAACCAGAATTGTTCGGTGCGCTGCACCTTTGATTGCATATCTATGGAAATATTCTACAAATAGTACGGGACGCTGTCCCTAAATAAGGTGCAGAGCACCGTGCTATTTGTAGCAATTGTATTAAAAAGAAACAAAAGGTGCAGAGCACCGAACTATTAATTTGTTTATATAAATAACGTTTATTTTTTATATCGAACTCACGTTAAATTAGTACTGATTATTATAATCACAGAAAAGAAAAAAATGAATAAAGATAACAAAATACAAGACAAAAGTAATTCCTGTTCCCCTTTAGGGGTTAGGGGATCTTTGTGGTTTGTTCTTATCTGCCTTCTCCTTACTTCTTGCAGTGGCACAAGCCATTTGCCCAAAGGTGACAAGCTATATACAGGTGCGAAAATAAAACTGGAATCGACAGGTAAAATAACTAATAAAGGTGCTATCGAAGCCCTGGCTGAAAGTGCCGTGCGACCCTTGCCGAATTCAAGTTACCTGGGTATGCGCCCACAGTTGTGGTTGTATATGTCAGCGGGTACAAACCCTAAAACCAAGTATAAAAAATGGCTGCAAAAAATTGGTCAGGAACCTGTATTGATGAGCAATGTAAAGCCGGAGGCCACAGCCTCCATTATTGATGCTAAGTTATTCAATATAGGGATATTCAATAGCCAGACGGAATTTCAGATCGTTGAAAAGAAGCGAACTGCTTATGTTATTTATACCAGTACCATTCATCAGCCGTATACGGTTAAGGATTTTACGTATGACATTTCAGACGACAGCATCAACTCGGCAATTATTACTGATAAAAAGAATTCGCTCCTGAAACCCGGAGAAGATTATAGTCTGGATCGGTTGAAAAACGAACGTGTGCGCATCGATGCAATGCTTAAAAACAAAGGCTATTTTTATTTCAGTCCCGATTATTTGTTATTCAAGGCTGATACTTCGGCTGTAAATCATACCGTTTCGTTTAAGCTTACGTTGAAGGACAGCATTCCACAGAATGCCCTGACGGCTTATCATATCAACAATGTGTTTATCAATCCCAATTATTCATTGAATGAACAACCTGCCGATAGTACAAAAGACACAGTAATGGTGCAGAATACCGTATTTCTTGGAAAAAGTGCGGATATGGAAATTACTCCGAAAGTGATTCTGCGCTCAGTCTATTTAAGAAAACATGCTCTTTATACACGCGAGAATCATACTATCACCCTGAACAGGTTAATGTCCATGGGCAATTTTAAATTTGTGCAAGTGAAATTCGCTGAAAGTGATACTACTGCCAGTGGCTTTTTGGATGTTACTATTTTAATGACGCCCATGCCGAAACATACCTTCCGTGCCGAAATGGATCTTGTTTCGAAATCAAATAATTACACCGGACCGCAACTGAATTTAAGTGTGTTGAACCGGAACACTTTTAAAGGTGCCGAACTGCTCAATCTTACCATGGCCGGATCATTCGAAGCGCAGTTGGGACAACACAACAATCTGTTTTCGTATTCCTACAATCCGAGTGTGGAATTGACTTTCCCACGTTTTTTGGCACCGTTCGAAATCCGTACCAACAGTATGTATATCCCCAAAACACGACTTTTGTTTTCGTATAATTTTCTGAAACGGGTTGAGTATTTTGATATGAATACGTTCCAGTTTATTTATGGTTTTAAATGGAAAGTAGATATCCGCAAGGAATTTGAATTAAATCCGGTCAATGTCAGTTATACCACCATTTCCAATCAGTCTCAGGCGTTTATTGACTTGTTGAATGCCAATTCTTTTCTTAAAAAAAGCTATGAAGAACAATTTATTGCCGGTGGAAATTTTTCGTACACCTACAATGAACAAGTTGTTCCCGGGAAAAAGATTCAATATTATTTGCACTTAAGTGCTGAAACTGCCGGTAACTTATTCTCACTCGCAAAAATGATTGGTGGCGAACATCCTTCGTCACTTAATCCGTCTAAAATTGCGGGTTCTGTTTATTCGCAATATGCTAAAGTAAGTGCTGATGGTCGCCTTTATTATAATTTCAGAGACAATAACAAACTGGTATTGCGTGCATTTGCCGGCGTTGGCGATCCGTATGGAAATTCGTCTACCTTGCCTTACAGCAAACAGTTTTTCAGCGGTGGCCCAAACAGTATCCGTGCTTTTCAGATTAATTCACTCGGACCGGGAACGTACCTTCAAAATACTATACCTAACGAGTTTCTGCAATTAGGCGGTGATATAAAGCTGGAAACGAATGCGGAATATCGCTTTGGTATTTATCGCTTTATCAAAGGAGCTTTATTTGTGGATGCAGGAAATGTATGGTTACAAAAATCAAACGCCCAGAATATAGGGACGCCGTTTGCATTTAATAGTTTTATGAATGAAGTGGCAGTAGGAGCGGGCGTAGGATTGCGATTTGATGTTTCGTTTTTTGTGCTACGCTTTGATGTGGCCATGCCTCTGCGGAAGCCCTGGTTGCAGGATAATCACCGCTGGGTAATTAATCAGATCAACTTTGCCGATCCTTCATGGAGAAGCAATAATCTGATATTGAATATTGCCATCGGGTATCCGTTTTAAGTACTTACAAAGAATCTATCCTTCATACTACTTATTCAGGGTCTGCTGAAAAACTATTTATTACCACTCGATAAAACCTGCCCGCCGCAGATTTTATCGAGTGGCAATCCTAAAATAGTTATATGTTTTCCCAGGCGATAAAATCGTGTGTGAGCAGGATATTCTTTATTTTCTCAGACTATGTCTGGCCAGTTATCCGGTAATTCTCCACTGAAACCCATTTTCGGAAGGTTATTGATTAGCTCCATTTCATCTGTAGACAATTCAAAATCGAACAGATTGATATTTTCTTTAATTCTTTCGGGCGAATTAGATTTAGGGATGACAATTACATCGTGTTGAATAATCCATCTCAGACAGATTTGTGAGACAGATTTGTTGTGTTTGTTGGAAATTGCCTTCAATACTTCATTCCCAAATACTTTGCCTCTTGCCAGAGGCGACCATGACTCAACGACTATGTTTTGTTTTTTACAGTACTCTACTAATTCCTGTTGCCAATAACCCGGATGAAATTCTAGTTGATTAATTGATGGAATCAAATTAGCTGTTAGAAATAAAGCGTCTAAATGTTTTTGAAAAAAATTACTTACGCCAATAGATTTGATTTTGCCTTCAGCTTGTAATTCTTCCATTGCCCGCCAGGTATCGGCATTGGTTTTTTGCCAATTGTCGTAGTTTTTAGCATTTGCAGGCCAATGTATTAAATATAAATCAATGTAGTCTAAATTCAGTCTGCTAAGAGACTTTTCAAATTCTTTTTTAGTTGATTCATACCCTAAACTTTCGCGCCATAATTTAGTGGTTATGAAAATTTCTTCCCTCGAAACACCGCTGGCTTTGATTCCTTTTCCAACAGCTACTTCATTCCCATAAAATGCTGCAGTATCAATTAAACTATAGCCATTGGAAATTGCACACTTCACTGATTCAATTCCCTCTTGTTGCTCTGATTTATAGGTTCCAAAGCCAACTATCGGTATTTTAGTTCCATTATTTAAAATTATTTTTTTCATAACTTTTTAAATTGGGTTTATTTTGTTTAATCACACCTAGCGTCAGGCGTGTGTTGCATCGCTGCCGCAAGAATTCTATGTTTAAATCTTAAATTAGTTATTTGTTTCCCACGCGATAGAATCGAGCAGAAGCAGGAGTCAGTCAAAAAGTCGAGTCGGTTTTTTCTCCTTTCTCTTTGTTGTCTGGCGGCGTAAAACTGTCACAAATTTAAGCATTTATTTTAAGATTCCTGATTTCAATTTACATGTTTCGTAACATATTCCAGTTAACTGAATCTTGTCTTTTAATTTTCTGTTTTCATTCATTTGTTTTAGGGGTTAATGATAATTGTGACATAATGTTTTCGGTCGTTATGTTTAAAGTCGGGTAACAAGTCGGTTTTCTTTCTCTTCCCATATAAATCTGCCAGGAATTGTCCGCAAATCAAATGTCCGCAAATGAAAAATGGTTGTCGCATCGCTGCTGCACGATTTTATCGTGTGGCAATCCTAAATTCGTTATTTGCTTTTCCAACGCTATAAAATCGTGCGGGAGCATGAGTCTAAATATGTAGTGTTTTTGGGTCAAAATTATGAACAAAACGCAACCATCAAAAAGTATGATGATTGCGTATTGTTCTTAGTGAAACGTTGTCTATTTTGCCGGATGTTCAGCAGAGGGTCTCCCTTTGGCTGGTTTTATAAACCTATTTCTTCAACAACTTCTTTACCGTTACACCATTTTTAGTCTCCAATTTTACGGTATAAACATCTTGAGATAAAGTACTGATGTCAATAAACTCTTTTCCAGAGTTTACTTGTTTTGTAAGAATTAATATTCCATTCAAATCGACTATTGAAACGGTGGCTGTTTCTCCATGTGTGTTTAGATAGAAACCATCGGTAGCCGGATTTGGATAAATGGTCAGTTGATCAGTATTGACGTCGTTTAATCCTGTTGTGTTTGAATATTGGGCTATTTGTCCATGATCGCTTGTAAGCCATCCATGGTTTGCATCCCAGAATGATAAACTGAAAATAGCATTGGTAACGGGTGTTGGTTGTGTTGTCCAACTTACTCCGCCATTGGTGGTTGCAAGAACATATCGGGTACCTACACCTTCGGTATCATCTTGTCCACCACTAATCCAACCTTGATTTGCATTCAAAAAGAATACACTTTTATTACTTGAATTGGTTACTTGTCCGGTATTGGTAACATTAGACCAATGTGTTCCGCCATCGGTAGTATGCATTATCAATCCACCTTTGCCTACAACCCATCCGTTTAATAAATCCGAAAAGAAAATTTGCTTAGCATTTCCAACATTGCTTGCCTGCAAAGTAAATGATAATCCGCCATCGGTAGTATGGTAAATGTTAGTCATTCCTCCATTATCAATGGAACCTGAGCTACCTATCAGCCAACCGTTGCTGGCATCAACAAAATGATAAAATCCACCCACGGGGTTATTGACTCCATTGATTACATTCCAGGTAGTTCCTCCATCGGTGGTTTTGTACAATTTGAAGCCTTCGTAAATCATATTGTAATTTGATAACCAGCCCGTATTTGCATCGGCAAACTGAACCTGAAGTCCTATATCACCGCTAACCGATACATCTTTTTGTAACATGCAGATTTCATACCCACCATATACGTCAGTCATGGTTAATGTCATTGTTTTTTTATCATCACTCATATAACCGTGTATATTTGTGGATCCGTTTAATACCGGAGGTGTTGTAATTATTCCATTGGTAATGTCTATATTGACAGCAATACTATCAGAGGATGCACTGTTATTTACAATACCTTTACCACTGGCATCTAATTTCATGTAACCGGTTATAAAACCTGTAGTTTTGACATTATTTTCCAATGAATTATTGCTATTCATGGTAATGAGCGTATGTTCCCGCCATATACCCTGAAAGTCGGAGAGCGCATAGGTGGTGGTTGATAATTGCTTTTGAAATGCAACCAAATTGTAATCGTTATTTGCACCGGTCATAACCAGATAAAATGTTTTTTTATCGGCACTCATAAATCCATTTGTAAAGGAACTTATAGAAGTAAGCCCCGAAATTACACCTGTGGAAGAAATTACTGCTGTGGTATTTATAGATACCGGGCTATTGTCGGGGCCATAAGCTGTACCTGTGAAATTTCCATTAGCATCGGCCGTCAATGCGGCATGTACCCAACCAGAATACAGACTTGAAGCATTACCTGCCGAAAGCCCGTGCATCTGCCAGGTTCCTTGTAAATCTGTGGTGCTGTAGCTGGTTGATGCAATTTGTTTTTGCAGAATATAAATAGAAAAACCACCATTATCTTCTTCGCCTGTCATGAATGCAGTATTTTTATCGGCACTCAAAAATCCAATTTCAGAACCATTTGAAGTTATTCTTCCCCGCGATGAGATGCCCATTATTAATGTTGGAGATTTAGTAGTACTATTACTTCTACTGATAGATATAATGCAGTTCCCGGTTGCATCAATGGAGGCAACTCCGTACATCCATCCGCTGATAGAAGAGGAAACTGATGGATTTTTAGTGGTAAGAGCATAGAATTGCCAGCTTCCGGTTAGATCGGCTTTAGTATAAGTTGTTGTCGTAATAGTTTTGGGAAATGCTTTCTTAGTCCAGTTGTTGCCTCCGTCGGTAGTTCCATAAAGTATTGCTCCGTTGGCATCCACTGAGAAATCATCTGTGCCGGACATAACTGTTTTTAAGGCCCAGCCGTGTGTAGGGTTTATCCAACTCATTGTTGATGCAGGGTCGGACATATTGAATAGCGAGTCGCTATGGAAAGGGGTAACAATATTCCAGTTTGTTCCACCATTGGTTGTGTGAAGCAAACTGCCATTACTGCCACAGGCTATCCATCCCTCGGTAGCACTTACAAACTGTACTTTTCCTACCATTGCCGCATCACCGGAGCCAAGCGGGTTAGTCTGTAGTGACCATTGTGCATGAGTAGTCATTGTCAACGCAACGAATACCATTAGAATCAATGTAATTTTTTTCATATTGTTTTTGTCAGAGTTTATCGTGCTGACTCCGCACTGTTAATCTTATTGCTTTGTCTATTTTATCGCAGAGATTATTTTTTAGGATTCGCTGTAGTTAACAATTTTGCAAACTATGCGATTTTAATTTCACCGTTGAGTTAGGATTATGTATTTTTTGTTGTTTATATCATTAGAGTTTATATAAGTTAGATTGTTATTGATAAAAGTACGGGGAAATACGCTTTTGTTTTGATTAATATCCGGTTGCGATGCGAATCAAAGAATCGGACTCAAGGTATTGACCGTGTTTGTCCATTTCTTCACTCATTTGGAGGGCATAAAGCGCCCTATTGGAATTACCGTTTTTTTGTGGATTCTTATTTTTTTCAGAAGACAAAAAGTACTATCAAGATGAGTTTCCTTTATTCTGTGGGCTGGAGTCAAAAGCGTTTTATCCTGTTGCATAGTTCTGCTACAGGAAATTAAAAGTAAACAAGCGATTATCAACAACACCGTATTGCACATGGTGAAGATCAGTTGTTTGTAAATGGCAATTGAAAAGTATTGACAAAAATACAAATAATTTATATATAAAAGAGTATTATATATAAAAATTGCAAATTAGTTACATGTTTTCCCAAGCGATACAATTGCGAGGTAGCTACGGTTAATAACCGGCGAATTAGCATGATAGTAAAGCAAGAACCCCGAATCAATGGGTAACTTTAACTCAACTACATGATAACTATCAATATATCTATTCTGAAATAACAGAATATGGCTTCAACTTTCATGAAAGTTGAAGCTAGTTTCATGAAAGTTGAAGCTAGTTTCATGAAAGTTGAAGCTAGTTTCATGAAAGTTGAAGCTAGTTTCATGAAAGTTGAAGCTAGTTTCATGAAAGTTGTAGCTAGTTTCATGAAAGTTGTAGCTAGTTTCATGAAAGTTGTAGCTAGATTCATGAAAGTTGAAGCTAGATTCATGAAAGTTGAAGCTAGATTCATGAAGGATGGGTCTATTCAATAAACTGTGTCAGAAAGAATAATTAATATTTCATCTTCCATCTTCTGTCTTAATTTACTGTTTTTAATACTACTGAAAATACAATTATATCTATTTGGACATCTCAGTTTCTGTATATAAAAATGTATAAATATGTGGTGTTTTTGTACCTAAAGGATAAAAAAACAACACTATTGTAAGAATCATTAAAACGAAAAGCATAATAATGATTGTAAAGATTTAATTTTTTGGCATATTATTTATTTAATTTCAGGCTTATATTCGTAAGGCAGCCAGTCTGCAATGCGTTGATCACCCATATTCCCAACCCAGTTTATTCCTGAACCATCAAAATATCCTGATTTATCAAAATATACATATTTTTTAAGTGTATTTACATAACTGATTCCATTGGAGCAGGTTATTTTAAATCCTTTCGGACAGTATAAATATCTGTTCTCACTGGAATCCTGAACAACAATATCTCTAAGTTTTAGCAATTTAGATGTTGAATTTGTGATAGCAAATCCTTTAATAATTGAATCATTCAATGAAAGTGTTCGAAAAAAATGCATTCTCGAACCCCAATAGGTATCTTTCCTGTTTTCTGTATAGATTTTTAAATTATCCGGGTTTAAATCATCTTCTTTAAAAACAATATTTCCAGAAAAAAAGATGGCATTATACTTCCAGTAATATTCAAATTTATCGAGGTAATAGGTTACTTTATATCCAAGTGACTTGTTTTCAATTAATAAAGGTTTTGAAGCAAATGCTTTCAGTGTATCTTTATCTTTGAAATAATTAAATGTAATATCTTCTTCATTTAATATTTTACATTTCAATGAATTATCAGATGATCCCAAAAATTCTTCTTTAAATAATTTCAAATATCTCTTTCTTAATGCTTTAAGTGATTTCGATTTCACAACAGCTTCTTTTAATACATACTCCTTGCTTTTCAGATAAATATCTATCGATTTTGTTGATGAAAAATCTGAAAGCATAAAAGAATAATAACCTACTGCACTTATTGTCAAAGGCATGGTTAGGTGTTTCGACCGATTCAGTTCAAAGTATCCTTTTTCATCACATAAAGTTCCATCGAATGTTCCATTAAAATACACCGAAGCAAAACCGATAGGATTTTTTGTTATTTCATCCCGAACAATCCCTTTGACAAACTGACTGTAAACAACAGTTCTTGAGATTATTAAAAGAAATATTAAAACTGAATATTTCATATATGGTTGATTTAAAATTACTCATTTAATGAAAGGAATTTCCATTTCTTCGTATTAAATTGACTTATGCAAAAGTAAAATAATGATTTTATATTGGCACAGTTATTATTCAATATTTTTAATTAACAAAACAAACAGTTACTACCCATAATGAAAAAGGATTTGCAGTGCTGGATAGGGTGTTTCACACAAAAGGACCTGAATTTAATATACGTTGACAGATTAGGTGTCTTGTCCTAAATTAGCTTGACAGATTTATAACTAATTTCTATATTGTTGTTGAGTGTAAAATATCATTCCTGTTTAAATATACCTCTTCGGACGGTGTGTGGTGCCTGTAAATGTGTGAATGTTACAAGTTATAGGAAAAGTTATGTAACTATCCTGCTATTTATATGCGGAACTTTGTAAACTTATAATTTACACTTAAAATGGAAAAAAATGAAAAAGACTAATTACATGCTTTCAATCTCAACGCTCATTCTTTGCGTATTATTAACTTCGTGCGGACCAAGTAAAAAACTGGTTGCTTCGCGCGCCTGGGTAAGTCAACTGCAACAGGACAGCACTACCACGCATAATCAATTAAATGATTGTAACTCGCAGGTTAAAACCCTTGCAGACGAAAAAACGGCTTTGCAAAAAGCAAATGCTTCGGTAACCGGTGATTTGAATGCACTGACTTCCTCTTCTAAAATGACCATTGCCGAACAAGCAAACCGGTTAAAGACACTTCAAGACCTGATGCAAGCACAAAAAGATGTGATGAACAAGTTGAAAAACTCCATCTCTGACGCTTTGATGAAATATAAAACAGACGAACTGTCGGTATATATTAAGGATGGTAGCGTATATGTTTCGCTTCAGGAAAAATTGCTTTTCAAATCGGGTAGCGATGTGGTAAATCCTCAGGGTATTGCCGCACTTAAAACGTTGGCACTGGTATTGAACAGCACCAAAGACATCAACGTAATGATTGAAGGTCACACAGATAATGTTCCGATCAGAACAAAACTGTTTAAAGATAACTGGGATTTAAGTACTGCCCGGGCTACATCCATTGTACGTATCCTGACCAAAGAAAATGGTTTTGACTCAAGTCGTATCACAGCATCCGGTAAAGGTGAGTTTCACCCATTGCAAAGCAACGATACTGCCGAAGGACGTGCGGTCAATCGGAGAACAGAAGTTATTCTATCACCCGATTTGAATGAACTGTATAAGCTGTTGAATCAATAAATTAGTTTATAGTATAGACGTTGCATATAATGTCTGTACAGTAATAATTTAGAAAGGTCGCAGAGACATTGCATGCAATGTCACTACGACCTTTCTTTTTTTATCGGAATTATGTAACTTTTTCACAAAATTATGTAACACTATGAATATGCAATGCTGTAACTTTGAGCAATAAAATAATCCCGGTTTACACCCGAATTATACACAGTTACTTAATGTCTCAAAAAATACATTTCAATGAAATCAAATATCAGACTTTTGGCTTTAGTCCTTGTACTTACAACATCCTGTGCAATGTTACCCCGACAAACTGAAGCTCAACAATCAAATGTCAGTTTTCAGCTATTTTATGATCAACTAAGTCCTTACGGTCAGTGGATTGATTATGCCGATTATGGATACGTGTGGATTCCCGATTCGGGATCGGACTTTGTACCTTATTCTACCGATGGTCATTGGATTTTGACGGAGTATGGATGGACCTGGGCATCAGATTATATCTGGGGTTGGGCAGCATTCCATTATGGTCGCTGGAGCTACGCCGATTCATTCGGTTGGTTTTGGGTGCCCGATACCGAATGGGGTCCTGCATGGGTAAACTGGCGTCAGTCTGACGGTTATTATGGTTGGGAACCTATGGGACCGGGCATGAGCGTCAGCATGAGTTTTGGTACATCATATAACAGTAATAACGATCATTGGCTGTTTGTCAGAGACCGTGATTTTGAAAGAACAGATATTCATAATTATTATGCCAATCGTTCCGACCGCGATAGAATAGTACGAAACTCAACTGTAATCAACAGAACTTTTATCGATAACGACCGACATGCTACCTATGCCGCAGGTCCAACCCGCGAATCGGTACAACGCGCTACAGGAAGAACCATTAAACCGCTGGTTATTCAGGAAAACAATAAACCCGGTCAGGAAATAAGTAATGGTAAATTACGAATTTACCGTCCTCAGGTTAATAAAAATAATGGTGGACAACGAAATGCCCCTGCCAACGTAACAGATATTAAAGATGTGAAACGCAGACCTGCCGTGAACTCTTCCAATCAAAATAGAATTGGAATACCCGATAATAAACCGGCTACACAACCATCTAACAGGGTTGTTAATCCGAATCCGAATAATAATATACAACTACGAAATATCAATCAGCAGGATAACAGACAAATTCCTCAAAACAGAACCGTTACGCCGATAAATGTGGATAAGAACGTACAAGCTCCTGCCACTACACCTGATAATGTAAACAGAACGGTAAGACAGCCAACTAATGTCAATGTCCGGAATAATATACCAGATGTTCAGGAACGGAATATGAATCAACCCGATAAGAAAAATACAGTACCTGCAAATGTGGATAATAATTACCGACCTATGCAGACACCCAAATCAACTCCGGCTGATAATACAACACCGGATAGAAAACCTGCAGTAGTCAATCCACCTGCTAACAATGCTCAACCGGCACAAAGCAGACCGGTTCAAGAACGGGTAGTGACTCCGCAAAATAATAATCAGATTCAACAACGGAATGTAAACCAACAAACCAATGATAGGCTGCAACCGGTAAATACTCCTCCGGCAAATATTCAAAATAAACCTCAACCGGTTCAAAATCAGGCTGTAAATAAAGTCAGAAATAACAAACCGCCTAAACAACAGAAATCTGTAAAGCAAGAAGTAAAAAAAGAGCAGGATAGACTTCCGGATAATACTGACCAGGGACGAAAATAATATAGAATTGAGATTTGATTGAATAAACCGACACTAAGCAAAAGAGATGATAAAAATTAAACAATTAGCCATTTTCATGGATGATACAAATGCTTTATTGATGGAACTTTACAACCATATGATAGTTTCAAGAAATATAGTGTTTAAATCGAAAGTCAATGAAGAATTTATTGATTATAACTATAGTGAACCTTTAATAAGCAATGATATAGAGTGGCATCATTCGGTGTATCTCAAAGAAATAAGCGATATAATAAAGCACTATCAGCAAGTAGTACTTTTTGGGCCAACAAAAAATAAAGATGAGCTTTATAAGATGTTAAATACCGACCACCATTTCAAAGACATAAAGATTGAGTCGATAGATACTACTAAAATGAGTGAATTTCAAATACATAATTTTGTATTAGACTATTATAAGTAATTAAAAACAGAAGCGATGGAACAAAACTTTCAATCCTTTTGGAGTATATCCACAACGGAATTACTAAAAAAACTTCAGGTTACCGTGAGTGGTCTTACCTCTAATGAAGCTAAAGACAGACTAAAAGATTATGGTCCCAATCGGTTGAAACCTCAAAAACGATCGGACGCATTTACACTTCTTCTTTCACAGTTCAAAAGTCCGATTATCCTCATTTTATTGGCAGCAACCTGTTTATCCATCTTTTTGCATAACCTTGTTGATGCGTCTATTATTCTTACCATAGTTATTATTAGTGGATTACTCAGTTTCTGGCAGGAATTCAGTGCTTCCAATGCCGTTGCAAAATTATTGGCAATAGTTCAGATTAAAGCAACTGTATTTCGCGATAAAAAGCAGCAGGATATTCATATTGAAGATATTGTGCCGGGAGATATTGTTTTGTTACATGCAGGAGATATTGTGCCGGGAGATTGTTTGATTTTGGAATCGAATGATTTGTTTGTGGACGAAGCCATGCTTACCGGTGAAACGTTTCCTGTCGAAAAATCAGTGGAAGTATTACCGGTTGAAACTGCTCTTGCGCAGCGTACAAATACGGTTTGGATGGGAACGCACGTAGTAAGCGGAACCGCAAAAGCATTGGTTATTTTCACCGCCAAGGACACGGAGTTTGGCAAAGTATCTGAAAGGTTGAAACTAAAACCACTTGAAACTGAATTTGAACGGGGAATCCGGCGATTTGGATATTTTCTGGGTGAAGTTACTCTGATATTGGTGGTTCTGATATTTGCCATCAATGTTTATCTCCACAGGCCGGTTTTGGAAGCTTTTTTGTTTTCACTGGCACTGGCAGTTGGCTTGACTCCACAATTATTACCGGCCATTATCAGTATCAACCTGGCGCACGGAGCAAAGAAAATGGCTGAAAAGAAAGTAATCGTTAAGCGTCTTGCTTCTATCGAAAACTTTGGAAGCATGAATATTATTTGTTCCGACAAAACTGGTACACTTACCGAAGGAATTGTAGAAGTACAAGCGGCGGTGGATGTGAGTGGTGAGGCAAATGATAAAGTGTTTCAATATGCGTATCAAAATGCTTATTATCAAACCGGTTTCACCAATCCGATTGATGAAGCCATTGTGAAATATAAAAAGATAGATTTAAAAGGATATAAAAAACAAGCCGAAATTCCGTATGATTTTCTTCGAAAACGGCTGACTATCGCTGTTAAGCATGACAATGAATCCATCATGATAACCAAAGGGGCATTGGTTAATATTCTCGAAGTTTGTACCAATGCGGAAACAAAAGACGGAAAGATAGTTGGAATCGCATCCATGCAAAAACAGATTCAGAAGGACTTTGAAGAATTCAGTAATCAGGGATTCAGAACGCTGGGTATTGCCTATAAAAAATTAGCCTCCGATTCGCCTATCACAAAAGATGATGAAAAAGATATGACGTTTGTTGGATTTCTCACGCTTTTTGATCCGCCAAAGGCAAACATTGCTGAAACCATTGCCAACTTAAAGAAACTCGGCATTTCACTCAAAATCATTACCGGCGATAATCAGTTGGTTGCAGCTAGCCTGAGTAAAAAAATGGGATTAGCTGAGAATAAAATCATTACCGGTCCCGAACTTCATAAAATGAGCGATGCAGCACTGCTCCGGCAAATCAGTTCCATTGATGTTTTTGCAGAAATAGAACCCAATCAAAAAGAACGGATTATCATTGCTATGAAGAAAGCCGGCAATGTGGTCGGTTATATGGGTGATGGGATTAATGATGCTTCGGCACTTCACGCTGCGGATGTAGGGATTTCTGTTGATACAGGCGCCGATGTTGCTAAAGATGCTGCTGATATTGTATTACTTGAAAAAGATTTGAGTGTTTTAGTGGAAGGAGTTTGTGAAGGACGAACTACCTTTGCCAACACGCTGAAGTATGTGTTTATGGCCACCAGTGCCAATTTCGGGAATATGTTCAGTATGGCCGGAATTTCGCTTTTTATTCCATTTCTACCGTTGTTACCAAAACAAATATTGCTAACCAATCTGTTGACTGATTTTCCCGAAATGACCATTGCCACTGATAATGTAGATGATGAAATGGTGGATCATCCGCGGCGTTGGGACATCAAAGCCATTCGGAAGTTTATGATTACTTTTGGATTAGTCAGTTCTGTGTTCGATTACCTTACTTTTGGACTTCTTTTGCTTATTCTTCATGCCAATGAAAGTCAGTTTCGTACGGGTTGGTTTATGGAATCGGTGATCTCTGCATCTATGATTGTATTGGTTATTCGAAGTCGTAAACCATTTTTTAAGAGCAAACCCGGTAAATATCTATTAATAGCAACACTTTCAATCGCAGCCATAACAATCATTTTCCCATTCACTCCACTTGGCAGTGTTTTCGGATTCAGTCCTCTTAGTTTTACTACTTATTTATTGCTAATGCTGATTGTTGTGCTGTATATTTTTGCAGCCGAAATAACCAAAACAGTTTTTTATAAAGTAGTTAAATTTTAAATATGTATTCATACAATAAATTAAAATAAATCAAATGAAAATAATAGGAATCATTGTAACCATTATGGGGTTGGGATTTGCAATCTTTACTTCAATCAGCTTCTTTACCCGGGATAAAATTCTTCAGGTAGGAACAGTTGAATTAACTCATAGCCAACCTCATTACTTCAGTTGGTCCCCATTTGTAGGACTTGCTGTAATGGCTTTTGGTGCATTTTTAATACTTCAGGCCAAAAAAAAACAATAATACTTCCTCTTTTATAAGTAGATTTATTAGAGACATTGTATATTTGTCTAAAAAAATATTTCATGGTTCACGAAGATTTTGAAGTAAAAGTATTGGGAAATGGAACGATTGAATCACCTTTAACCCCCATATACCATCCCGATGTTTTATCTTTTCGATTTATTGACAATGACCGTATTTTACTGGACTCATCGTTAGGTCATTTTAATAAATGTCTTAGCACGGGTGAAACTCCGGTTTCGGTAGAAAAGGCTGGTCCTCACAAGCTTCTGTATTTCGACCCCAAACAGACTAAAGTTGCCATTGTGACTTGCGGCGGTTTATGTCCCGGAATAAACAATGTAATCCGGGGTTTGGTAAACCAACTCTATTACCGCTATAAAGTGAACAAAGTTATTGGTATTCAATATGGTTTTGCAGGCTTTATTGATGCTTACAACCATCCAATCCTAGAACTCACTCCCGAAAATGTAGATGCAATCCATTTGTTTGGAGGTACCATACTGGGCTCGTCGCGTGGAGGGCAGGATGTAACTGAAATTGTAGATAAACTCAGTAAGCTGGATGTAAATATACTATTTTGTATTGGTGGCGATGGTACATTGCATGGTACACACGCCATTTATGAAGAGGTAGCACGTAGAAACCTGAAAATATCCATTGCCGGAATTCCCAAAACCATTGATAATGATATTAACCTGATTGATAAATCGTTTGGATTTGAAACTGCTTTTAGTATTGCAAATGAAATTATTATGGATGCGCATAACGAAGCAAAAGGAGTTTATAATGGAATTGCCATATTGAAACTGATGGGTCGTAATTCGGGATTTATTGCTGCTTATGCCGCACTCTCCATACAGGAATCCAATTTTGTACTTGTACCCGAAATGGATTTCGATTTAGATGGTCCAAATGGCTTTTTACAAGTATTGCGTAAGCGGGTTGAGAATAGGCATCATGCGCTTATCGTAGTTGCTGAAGGTGCCGGGCAAAAATTCTTTGAAAGTGAAAGCATAGTAAAAGATGCTTCGGGTAATGTAAAAAACAAAGACATTGGCATTTACCTGAAAGAAAAGATTTCAGAGGAATTTCAATCGAATAATATTCCTGTTACCATTAAATACATCGATCCGAGTTATATAATCCGTAGCGCTCCGGCCAATGCCAATGATAGTAAATTTTGTGCACTCCTGGCTCAAAATGCTGTACATGCTGCCATGGCTGGTAAAACAGACTTTGTGGTTGGGTATTGGAATCATATATTCACATTATTGCCTATTACAATAGCTGTAGCTGAACTAAAGAAGATAGGCAGCAGTGACGAACTGTGGTGGAATGTATTAGAAGCTACCGGACAACCGGTATCGATGGTAAATGATTAATAATTAAATAATAAATGAATAAATAAATAAATGTAGAGACAAGGCATGCCTTGTCTCTACATTTATTTATTTATTTTTTTGCATTTTCTTCAACTTCCTTTTTCGCATCTTCCTTCTTTTTTGCTGCTTTTTTAGCCTTTCTGTCAAAGTAACCTTTGAATAAGAAGTTATGTTTTACAGCCGTCATGTTTTCATCCAGACTTTTAGACCCTTGTTTGAGGTTCACAATGGTTTTATTCAGATTTTCGGCAAGGGTTTTATCCTCAATCAATCTGCCAAGCGTTCCATCACCTTTGTTTATTTTAGTCATTATCTGAGCAAGTTGATTGGTAATAATCTCAGCATTCCCAGCCGTTACCTGCAAACTTTTCATGATGGCGTCAGTTTCCACCGGTTCATTCGATTCCAGTCTCTGGCCTTCTTTAGCCAAAGGTGCATCGGTTATTCCTTGCGAAATAATAATCAGCTTGTCGCCTATAATTCCTTCGGAACCAATAGACACCTTGCAATCAGACTTAATAAATTGCCATACTTCTTTCTTTATCAACATATTTATGCGAACTGTTGTGTCATTTATAATGCTGATATCGTCCACAGTTCCAACGTTGATACCCGAGAAGCGGATTTTATTTCCAACCTGCAACCCGCCAATATTATGAAAAGTGGATGTCAGTTTGAAAACAGGATTAAATAAGTTTTTTTGTTTTCCAATAATAAATACTGCGAGAACAAACAAGGTCAAACCTCCGGCTACAAAAAGTCCTAAGCGGAATTTGAATTTTTGAGAGTGCGTATCCATAATTTAGTTTATTTGATAATGTGATGATTTGATAATTTGATAATTTGATAATGTGATAACTTATAGGTTCTTTTATCTATTTAAAAAATGCCCTTATTAATTCATCAGTAGATTTTTCGAATTTATTTAAAGAGCCCTTTTCATACACTCCACCATCCTGCAACATAATAAGACGGTCGGCAGTCATGCGGGCACATTCAATATCGTGAGTGATAATGATGGAGGAAGTTTTATATTTTTTCTGAATATCATTGATCAATAAGCTTATCTCATCCGAAGTAACCGGATCGAGTCCGGTGGTTGGTTCGTCATAAAGCATTATCATTGGGTCAACGACTATAGTTCGTGCCAGGCTGATACGTTTACGCATTCCACCCGAAAGTTGGGAAGGCATTTTATCTATTGCATCCGGTAATCCCACATTTTCCAGAGCTTCCAGAATTTTAGCATCTATTTCTGTCTTACTTAAATGCTTCTTCATTCTTTTCAGTGGAAATTCCAGATTTTCTTTCACAGTCATTGAATCGTACAACGCACCGCTTTGAAAAAGGAAACCAATTTTCTGACGTATCTCGTCCAGTTCTTTTTGATCCAGAGTCAGAATGTTTTGTCCGAAAACATTGATTATTCCACTATTCGAACGTAATAACCCGACGATACATTTTATTAATACAGATTTACCGCTTCCTGATTTGCCGAGCACCACCAGGTTCTCACCATCAAACAGTTTGAACGAAAGATCTTTCAATACTTCCTGGCTACCAAAAGATTTGTATAGATTGCTTATCTCAATGACAGCTTCTTTGGAACTCTTTTTTGGCGTTTCCTTCGCAATTAATTCTAGTTGTTCTGTTTTCATTTTCCCAGGATATCCGTTATTTGTACCGCAATCATATCCACAATCAACACAATCAACGATGCCAGCACAACAGCCGAATTGGCTGCTTTGCCCACACTCTCCGTTCCTCTCCCGGCATTGTATCCTTTGTAGCAACCTACCAATCCGATAACAGCTCCAAAGAAAAATGATTTTACTAAAGAAGGTATGAAATCAATAAATCCGATGTGGCTAAATGCTTGTGAGAAAAATAATACGAAAGAGACATCTCCTTTAATATTAGCACCAACCCAACTGCCTAAAATGCCAAGGGCATCGGCGTATAATATCAAAAGTGGAATCATTAGTGTTGCGGCGGCCACTCTGGTAACCACCAAAAATCGCATTGGATGCGTGGAAGATACTTCCATAGCTTCAATTTGTTCGGTCACTTTCATTGAACCCAGTTCGGCTCCCATGCCCGAAGCTATTTTTCCTGCGCAAATAAGAGCGGTAATAACCGGTCCCATTTCCCGAAGTAGCGATACAGTTACCATTCCGGGCAATATAGTTTCGGCGCCAAAACGCACCAAAACCGGACGTGACTGAATGGTAAGTACTAAACCCATGATAGTGCCGGTTACTGAAATAAGTGGTAAAGTTTTATACCCGATATTGAAACACTGCTTTAAGAACTCCCGCATTTCAAATTTGCGTGAGAATGTTTCTTTAACCAGATGAATAATAAACATGATTACATCAGCAAAATCAGTGAAAAATTCTGTTATGGCAACTGTCCCGAATATTGTTTTTTGGCTGAGCTTCAGTGTATGAAGCCTGGCTAATTCTTTTGCTTTTGAAATGGGTATAATTATTTTCATAGAATATGAATTATTTAATGCAAATATAAATGGTTCTAAAGTTCAAATAGTTACATAACTTTTTTAATTATTTACATGATTCACACTTTTACAGTTATCAGTTATCAGTACTCCCAACTATCCACTATCCACTATCCACTATCCACTATCCACCACTTATCATTAATCACTTACAACTATCAACTATCAACTATCAACTATCAACTATCAACTATCAATACTATGAATAATGTAACTCTTAGCCATAATTATATAATACTTGCACCGGTAAATTACTTCAACTTTGCAGCGTGGAAACATATTCACAAGAAAAATTAAAGGTATGAATAAGAAAATGTTATTATCAACACTTGCATTTGCAACTGTTGTATTTATGAGTGGATGCTCTAGCAACAATGATCCATCGACAAACACAGATAATCCGAATGGAATCCCGATTCAAAATACGGCGATGCCAACGGTTGCACTTGCAGGAACTTCCAGTTTTGCATTACTTTCCGGTTCGGCCATTACCAGTACCGGAGCTACAAATGTTACCGGCGATATGGGTTTAAGTCCGGGCACTTCCATTGGCGGATTTCCTCCCGGAATATTAGTAGGAACACAAGAAATAAATACAAACCTGGCAACACTGGGACAACATGACCTGACAGCTGCCTATAATGACGCTGCCGGAAGAACCAGTACAGATATTGTTACTTTATCGGGAAACATTGGTGGACTTACACTTACACCTGGACTTTATAAAACAACTTCTTCGCTGGCCATCTCGTCAGGCGATTTGACGTTCGACGCTAAAGGAAATGCGAATGCGGTATTTATTATTCAAATTGCGTCTGCACTTACCACTACTTCAGGTCGCAAGGTATTTCTAAAAGGTGGGGCCTCGGCTTCCCATATTTTTTGGCAGGTGGGTAGTTCGGCTACTTTTGGAACAACTTCCGTTTTTAAAGGAACAATTATGGCCATGCAGTCCATTACCTTTAATACCGGAGCAACACTCGACGGCAGAGCTTTGGCCAGAATCGGTGGAATTGTGTTGTCAGGTAATACGATAGTGAAACAGTAATTTCAGTTATCAGTGATAATTAATGGTATATTTTATATCGATAATGTGATACTGGCTGACTAATACAAGGCACTTGTAACTATACACTTGCAACTTTATAAAAAGCCAACTGCAGGAATGCAATTGGCTTCTTATGCTTAAAAATTATTTATAACTACTGATGACTGATAACTGTTGACTGATAACTGTAAATGTGTGAATTATGTAACTTATTTTCAAAGTTTTGTAATAGTTCTGGAATAAAGTAGCGTACCTTTACCAACGTATCTTTTAAAACAATCTATTTTGAAGTTATATATCAAATATATGGTGAGTAACCGTTGCAAAATGGCGGTGAAAGAAGAACTGAAAAAGCTAAGTCTCCATTTTATTGTCGTCGAACTGGGCGAAGTAGAAGTCATGGAAAATCTCTCGGAAGTTCAACGTGAAGCGCTGAAAGCAGGATTGCTTGATGCAGGACTCGAATTGATGGACGATAAACGAGCTGTATTAATAGAAAAGATTAAAAATACCATTATAGAAATGGTGCATTATTCTGATGAGCCCATCAAAGTAAATTTTTCCGATTATCTGAGCGAAAAGCTGAGTCATGATTATACATACATGGCTAATTTATTCTCAGAAGTGCAGGGAACTACTATCGAGCATTTTATTATTGATCATAAAATAGAGCGCATAAAAGAATTGATTATTTATGGCGAATTAAACATTACGGAAATTGCATGGAAGATGAACTACAGCAGTGTGGCTCATCTTTCTAATCAGTTTAAAAAGGTAACCGGACTTTCTCCATCGCATTTCAAGCAAATGAAAGATAAGCGGAGAAGTCAGATTGAGGATATTTAAACCCACTAAATCCCCTAAAGGGGACTTAAAAATATGGAAAGAACTAAGACACATGAATCTCAATATGCCAGCAGTTTAATAGAGGCCAGCCTTGATCCATTGATGACCATTGACATTGATGGAAAAGTCACGGATATAAATCAGGCAAAAATAACTATTACGGGTGTTGAGCGCGAAAAATTGATAGGTTCTAATTTCTTTGACTATTTCACAGATACTGAAAAAGCGAAAGAAGTTTATAAGCACGTGTTTGCTAATGGTTCAGTAAAAGATTTTCCACTAACATTTCGTCATACAAATAATAAACAGACCGATGTGCTTTTTAATGGTTCGGTCTACAAAGATTTAAACGGAAATGTACTTGGAGCTGTATTGGTAGCAAGAGATATTGAGGAACAAAAATGGGCAATTGAATTGCGGGTTGCCAACAAAGAACTTGCTTTTCAGAATGATGAGAAAGAGAAACGTGCTGCCGAACTGATTATTGCCAACAAAGAGCTGGTTTTTCAGAATGAAGAAAAAGAAAAACGTGCTGCCGAATTGATAATTGCCAACAAAGAACTGGCCTTTCAGAATGATGAGAAAGAGAAACGCGCAGCCGAATTGATAATTGCTAATAGTGAACTGTTATTTCAGAATGAAGAAAAAGAAAAACGCGCTGCTGAATTAATTCTGGCCAACAAAGAACTGTTATTTCAGAATAATGAAAAGGAGAAACGTGCTGCTGAATTAATTCTGGCGAACAAAGAGCTGCTATTTCAGAATGAAGAAAAAGAAAAACGTGCTGCCGAATTAAAAATTGCGGATAAAGAACTGGTTTTTCAGACTGGTGAAAAAGAAAAACGTGCTGCCGAATTAATTATAGCCGATAAAGAATTGGTTTATCAAACCGAAGAAAAAGAAAAACGTGCCGCAGAGTTAGTCATTGCGGATAAAGAACTGGTATATCAAACCGGAGAAAAGAAAAAACGTGCCGCCGAGTTGAAAATAGCCGATAAAGAACTGGTATTTCAAGCTGAAGAAAAAGAAAGGCGCGAAAATGCAGCCAAAGAACTTGAAGCCTTCAGTTATTCCCTGAAATTAGCTTCGCAATATTCGCTGAGTCTTATTGAGGCCAGTTTGGATCCATTGGTTACCATTAATATGGCCGGTAAAATTACCGACATGAACGAAGCCACAGCTAATATTACCGGATTGACGCGCGAAGAATTGACAGGAACAGATTTCTTCGATTATTTTACCGATCCACAAATGGCGCGCGAAGTATATCAGAAAGTTTTTGCCAATGGCTCGGTTGCCGATTCGCCACTTACGCTTCGCCATAAAGCTGGAAAACTGACCGATGTGCTTTTCAACGGTTCGGTGTATAAAGATGATAAAGGCAATGTGCTGGGTGTAGTGATTGTAGCCCGCGATGTTACGGTTCAAAAATTAGCTTCGGAATATGCCCGAAGTCTTATCGAAGCCAGTCTGGACCCATTGTTTACCATTAATCTGCAAGGAAAAATTACCGATTTAAATAATGCTTCGGTGAAAATTGCGGGCATGAGCCGGCATGATATGATTGGTACAGACTTTTTCGACTATTTTACGGAGCCCGAAAAAGCGAAAGAGGTATATCAGGATGTTTATGCCAATGGCTTTGTTACCGATTTTCCACTGACCATACAAGATGGAAAGCTGACCGATGTATTATTCAACGGTTCGGTTTATAAAGACGATCGGGGAAATGTGCAGGGAGTGGTAGTAGTAGCCCGCGATATAACCGACCAAAAGAAAATAGAAACACAACTTAACGAAGCCATAGTGTTTGCCGAAATGGCCACCGAAATAGCCGAAATAGCTAAACGAAAAGCCGAAACTTCTACCAAGATAGCCGAATCAGCCGTAAAAGCGAAACAGCAGTTCCTGTCTAACATGAGTCACGAGATTCGTACACCAATGAATGCCATTATCGGGTTTACAAAGGTGTTACTCAAATCGGAACTAACGGCTAAGCAAAAAGAATATTTGTCGGCCATAAAAACGAGTGGCGATGCATTGATTGTGCTTATAAATGATATACTTGATTTGGCTAAAGTAGATGCCGGTAAAATGGTATTTGAAAAAATTCCGTTTAAAATGCATCTTTCAATTTCTGCCATGCTTCATTTGTTTGAAACTAAAATTCTGGAAAAGAATTTGAAACTGGTAGTTGATTACGATAAAAACATTCCCGAAGTATTGGTCGGTGACCCGGTACGTCTGCATCAGATAATTTTAAACCTGGTGAGCAATGCCGTAAAGTTTACTACCAAAGGTAAAATCTACGTTAGCGTTCGTTTGTTATCGAATAATGAAAACAATGCCAGCGTTCAGTTTTCCATAAAAGATACCGGAATTGGTATATCGGATGAAAAAATAGAAAGAATATTTGAAAACTTCCAACAAGCTTCCAGTGGTACTTCCCGGTTATATGGTGGAACCGGACTGGGACTTGCCATTGTCAAACAATTAGTGGAATCGCAAGGCGGAAGCATTCAGGTAGCGAGTAAGATAAATGTAGGATCGACATTCAGTTTTATCCTTAACTTTTTGAAAACAGATGCTCAGGCCGTAGAAGAAAATATAAATGCCGAAATAGATGCCGACATAAAAAATTTAAAAGTACTGGTAGTAGAAGATATACCGCTTAATCAGTTATTGATGAAAACGCTTTTGGACGATTTCGGTTTCGAACGCGATATTGCCGAAAATGGGAAAATAGCCATTGAGAAACTGAAAGCAAATGCTTACGATATTATTCTCATGGACTTGCAAATGCCCGAAATGAACGGATACGAAGCCACAGATTATATACGTAACTCCATGCACTCGGATATTCCCATTATTGCCCTCACAGCCGATGTGACCACGGTGGATTTGGCTAAATGTATGGCGATAGGCATGAATGATTACATAGCCAAACCGGTTGATGAACGGAAACTATACTCTAAAATAATAGGGTTGGTTAAGAAATCGGTTGTTGTGGTAAAAAGTGAAGAAGTAGAAGAAGTTATTAGCGATTTAAAAATAATTCGATGTACCGATTTAGGCTACCTCAATATCAGAACCAAGTCTAACCCTGCATTGATGATGGAGATGATTTCGCTTTATCTGGAGCAAACACCACCGCTCATCAGCGCCATGAAAAAGTGCCTGGAAGAAAAAGACTGGAAAGGATTACATACCGCCGTGCATAAAATGATACCTTCGTTTGCCATAGTAGGTATTAATGCCGATTTCGAAAATATGGCCCGCAAAGTACAGGATTATGCCGGCTCTCAGCTACAAGGCGAAGATATACAAGATATGGTTAAACAGCTTGGAAACATTTGCAATCAGGCTTGCAAAGAATTAGAAGAAGAATATAATATGATAAAAAATATAAACTGATGAAAAACGAAAAAATAAAACTTTTTCTAGTGGATGATGATGTCTTTTTTCTGAAATCATTGGAGATTGATTTTCTTCAACGTGCCGATTTTAGCATTGAAACATACCCTACCGGAGAACTGTGCCTGGAAAACTTATCGCACAATCCGGATATAATAGTACTCGATTATTACCTGGACAGCATTGATAAAACAGCTATGAATGGAATTAAAACACTGGATAAAATCAAGGCAATAAACCCTGACATTCCGGTAATAATGTTATCGTCGCAAGATAAAATAGAGGTAGCCATTGAATGTATGCATCACAGCGCATTCGATTATGTGGTGAAAAGCGAAACTGCATTCATGCGCCTGCAAAAAATCATTACCACCATTTTCAAATATAAAAAATTAGAAAAAGAACTGAACTGGTACATGGATCGGATGTGATATCAGTGAACAGTTGACAGTTATCAGTTGACAGTTGACAGTTATCAGTTGACAGTTATCAGTTGACAGTTATCAGTTGACAGTTATCAGTTGACAGTTATCAGTTGACAGTTATCAGTTGACAGTTATCAGTTGACAGTTATCAGTTATCAGTGAACAGTTATCAGTTTATAGTTAGCAGTCCAATTAATTTAGAAAAGAACCAACAAGTATTTAATGATTTAGAGCGTTGTCCACTTAATTGCGGGGCAACGCTTTTTGATTTTTGAAAAACTCCATTTGAGGAGTGAGCAAATCAATTTCAATGCTTCGCAAACCAATCTGAGGAGCAATACAAGCAAACAAAAGTGTTAGCAAATCAATCTGCGGAGCAATTTATCCCATCTAAAATGAAATTCTACCAATCTGAGAAGAAAAAAAAGCAATCTGAGAAGCGATTTATCCAATCTAAAATGATATTTTAAGAATCTGAGAAGAAAAAAAAGCAATCTGAGAAGTAATTTATCCAATCTAAAATGAAATTCTACCAATCTGAGAAGCAAAAAAAGCAATCTGAGAAGTAATTTATCCAATCTAAAATGATATTTTAAGAATCTGAGAAGCAAAAAAAGCAATCTGAGAAGTAATTTATCCAATCTAAAATGATATTTTAAGAATCTGAGCAGCAAAAAAAGCAATCTGAGAAGTAATTTATCCAATCTAAAATGAAATTCTACCAATCTGAGAAGCAAAATAAGCAATCTGAGAAGTAATTTATCCAATCTAAAATGAAATTCTACCAATCTGAGAAGCGATACAAACCAACTAAAGTCTTAAAAAAGTCATCTGCGGAGTAATTTTTCCCATCTGCGGAGCAATACAAACCAACTAAAATATTAAAAAAGTCATCTGCGGAGTTAATTTTACCAACTGCGGAGCGATACAAACCAACTAAAGTCTTAAAAAAGTCATCTGCGGAGTTAATTTTACCAACTGCGGAGCGATACAAACCAACTAAAGTCTTAAAAAAGTCATCTGCGGAGTAATTTTTCCCAACTGCGGAGCGATACAAACCATCTAAAGTCTTAAAAAAGTCATCTGCGGAGTAATTATTTCCATCTGCGGAGCAATCAAAGCGAATAAAACAAATCAAGGTTTGTTCACTTCACAGATAATTACTAAGTGATAATGTGTGAATTTTGTAATTCTTACCCAAAAATGTGTAACACAACCGTTTCCAAAAGTTCTCAACTTTGCATCCTGAAATTTCTGATTGCTTATATTATTCCAGTAATCTATGAAAAAGATATTTATAAAAATAAAAAAGGCATTTGCCATATTTGGTCCCGGCGTTATTACCGGTGCAGCCGATGATGACCCGTCAGGAATAGCAACATACACACAAACCGGAGCTAAATTCGGTTACGGTCAGTTATGGACCGTACTGGTAATGTTGCCGCTCATGACCGCTATTCAGGAGGCTTGTGCCAGGATTGGTGCTGTAACCGGTCATGGTTTATCAGCGGTTATAAAAGCCAATTACAGCAAAAAAGTGTTGTATTCGGCTGTTTTACTCGTGGTAGTTGCTAATACTATTAATATCGGTGCCGATATCGGTGCTCTTGCAGCGGCAGCCCAATTGCTTATTCCTGTCAATTTTGTTGTTCTAACGTTAGGTTTTACGGCTCTGATATTGGTGCTGGAAATTTTCACAACGTATCGGGTTTATGCTCATATATTAAAATGGCTGGCACTTACTTTGCTTGCTTATCCCCTTACTGTTTTTATTGTGCACCAACCCTGGAAAACGATTTTTCTTGCCACTTTTGTGCCTCATATAGAATTTAATTTTGAGTTTTTCTTCATTATTACAGGTGTTTTGGGTACAACCATTTCGCCGTATATGTTTTTCTGGCAAGCTTCGCAAGAAGTGGAAGAAGAGAAGATTCATCATGTTGGAAATCTGAATGGAAAACCAAAAATTGGAAAATTTTTTATCAAAAATCTGCGAATTGATAATTTTCTCGGAATGGTATTTTCGGAAATTGCCACCTGGTCTATCATTGTTGTAGCAGCCACCGTGTTGCATCAAAATGGAATCACCAATGTGAATTCGGCTGCTGATGCTGCCAAAGCACTCGAACCGCTTGTTCAGACATTTCCCAATGCAGGTTTCATGGCCAAACTGATTTTTGCAACCGGTATTATTGGTCTGGGTATGTTAGGTATTCCTGTTTTATCGGGTTCGGCATCGTATGCCCTCACCGAAGCATTTGATATGAAACAAGGCCTGAATATGAAACTCAAACGGGCACACGGTTTCTATGGAATCATAACCATTGCTACACTTATCGGGTTGATGATTAATTTTATTGGCATTGATCCGATTAAAGCATTGGTTTTTACAGCTGTTTTTAATGGTGTGGCAGCAGTACCACTGATTTTTCTGATTGCCCGCATTGCCCGGAATAAAAAAATTATGGGTGAACACAGGAGCGGTTGGTTATCAAACTCAATAGTATGGATAACATTTGTAGTTATGTTACTGTCGGCAATAGCTATGTTTTTCACGCTGGCACGATGATAATCAACGAAAAGACTAAAGTGTGAATGTTGCAAGTCTTACCCTGAATTGTGTAAGTTTGAACCTACCCATGTCATCTATCTTTGTCGTTAAGTAAAAATAAATGTATTGATAAACTTGAAATTTTTGAACTCAATTATAAAATCAAGAATGAATCTATTAATTTAAAAACAAAAATGATGAAGAAAAAAGTTTATTTAAGCTTAATGCTTATGACTGTTGCTGTTGGTTACACCACTGCTCAAGAAGTAATTACCACAGTTCCTGCACAAGCAGTAGTTAGCACTACAAATGGCACCGGTCAAGAGGTAGTAGCCGTAGTACCGGCACAAGTAGCCATTATCAAAACCCCAACAATGTGTGAAGTTACCCCCGTATCGCATTGGTCGTTTGGAATTAAAGGCGGT